>Ga0209023_10000219_pt1 | contig 98654 bp, 104 predicted proteins | sample LakOneMetagenome_FD_187468 | JGI IMG/M metagenome (GOLD analysis project Ga0209023, IMG submission 187468) | Freshwater and sediment microbial communities from Lake Erie, Canada (SPAdes) (version 2) | ecosystem: Environmental > Aquatic > Freshwater > Lentic | place: Lake Erie, Canada...
GTCGTTCGGTACTTTGGTTTTGCTGGGGCAGTCATGCCGTCAGTTTACCCCGCACCCACGCTAGACCGCTGAACGGGGCCTATTTGTGCAACAAAGCCGATCACATCCGAACTGCCATAGAGCATCACATGCCTACAACGGCAAATGAACTGGAGGCGAAGATGCGCCAGCGGCTGGGGCCATCTCTTTCGATCCACGCTGCGGAGCGATTCGCTTGTGAAGTGGTGGGGAAAACTATAGTGGACTTAACCGCGTTGCGAGATGTAGAAACAAACGATGCGTCAATTGCAACAACCGTCCTTGACGTGATCCGCGCTGTTGTGCGGAGCGTTGGTGCTGCTCAGGTTCATTTCGTCGCTGGACTGATGTCAGAACGGCTCGGCAGGTGGGTGACTGCGAGCGCAGTGGTTGAATATGGGAAGTCGCGCTATGGATTTGAATGGCTAGACGAACATGATGGATGGTTTTGGTACGGGCAAGATACCGACAATTTAGCCGCAAGATGCGCCCTAAAAATCCTTCATTCTGCTGAGAAAAGCGTAGGCATTCAAGAGATCGTAGCTGGAATACACCGTTGGAATCAAGCTCGAATAGATAGATCCGCGGGCCTATACACGGTCCTACCTCCGTTATCGGTGTTGGAAGAGATCGTTGCACGATTGCAGTTCGTCGAAGCGACGAAAAATATGAAATTTCATATCGAGTCTAAAGAAAATTCCGACACTGGCAACCACCAACTATCGGCGTCAGAGGCGAAAATCCTCGCGTCGATCCGAAAGAACGGTGGTGTGATATCTCGTCAGGCGCTATACGAGGAACTGGTCGATACCGGGGTAGTAGAACGAAATGCATTCGACGCTGCCTTGCAATACTCTCCAATCTTTAAGCCCGTAGCTTTCGGATCCTGGTCAGTAGTAGGAGCACTACTTGTACAGCGACCAATGCTAGAGGTTGGCGATCGTCGACCGTTTGCAAGTGCAGACAGCTTTATTCACCGTGCAAACGTGATACCACCGCCGGACATTGATGGTGAGGGGTGGCACAGGCTCCATATGAATATCCCCAAAACGGCCTTCCTCCACAACAAATGGGTCATACCTTCCAAGCTTAGAGTGCTTCTCTCAAGCGGCGCTTACGATCTTATCGGCCATCACGATCCTATCTTTTACAAAGGGCCGGAACTGGGAAAGCCAGCGTTCCATCGACTCCTCGGAAAACTGGGCCCGCCTGGTCGCATCACGCCGATGCGCGTGGAGTTCCGCATCCATCCCGACAAGCGCCGAATCGCCATTGTTATGCTCGATTAGACAATCAGCCTTTAGCGATCATGGCATGACGAAATTAGACAGTCCTTTCGGTATGCTCCAGGGACGCAGGAAGAAGCGAACGGGCGTGACCACAAGGACGCTTCTGGAAAAGAGTGATGAAATGTCGGCACCAGACACGTTGACGACCACGCAAGTGGCAAAGGCACTTGGCGTGTCGGTGGCAACGCTACATAACTGGAAGAAGACAGGAAAACTCGTGCCAACGGGCGTGTGCAAACGAGGGTACAACGCATACACGCCGCTCCAATTATCCGGGTTCCAAGTGGCACAAGCCGGCTTGCTCGGGTTCGAGAAACCAGTCGCTGCAGTGGTCGGCGCCGCCACTGCAGCAAAGCTCCTCGGTATCGCTGTCACTCGATTACGTTCGCTTGATCGCGCTGGCCGATTTATCCCGGCCGGGCGGTCTGCCAGTAACCGGCGCATGTACACAAAGTTGCAAGTCGAATCGCTGCGAGAGTACCTTGAGGCAGGAGGCATGCCGCCTCGAATTGCGAAACTGACCGTCACGAGGCATGAAGCCGCGCAGTTTCTCGGGGTCGGTGTTCGCACCCTGCAGCGATGGGAGCAGGAGAAAAAGCTTGTCCCACTTGCACGTTGGGACAGCCACAGCCTTTACACCAAGGGGCAGATAAACGCTTTTCTCGGAATGGCTATAAAAACCGGCTGAGGTTGTATCGACCGGCCGGCCAGCTAAAGGTTACTTGAAACATTTAACTGGCTTCGGAGGCAGTTGTCAGCTTTCATCCTGGTCACCTGGATGAAAATTGCCTACTCGACAATATATCTTCTAATGTCGAGTTGGAATCGTGCGTTCTGGCGCTAGCGTACGCGCTCTGGAATGAGGTCCGAAAGAGCCATCGGCCGTCCTCCTTCAACGCCAGCTAATCGCTGCAGTTCCTCTGCGTCATCAAGTGAGCACTCGACCGGGAACACCGTCGCACCGTTTGCCAACAGCCATATTGTGCGGGTAATCCCGTTTGTGAAGGACAGCCAAGGAAGACCGCGAGGCGCGATCACGACCTCTTCCGTGAATAGAAAGAAGCGGCGGCGAACCTCGGTAAGATCGTGTTTAGCACGGCCGCAATTTACTTCCGCCAGTGGCACAGGATTCTCGGCGCCTTCGGCAAACCCATCATCCGCCCAATGGTATTTGTAATCGCTCGGCCACGTTCCAGGATCGCCAAGGGCAATTTCACGGTGCGAGCTATGCGGCCGGCGCCAGAGGTCTAGAAAACGCGCCGCGTCGACTTCCACGACCGCTTTTCGATCAGCGTCGTAGTTGGGCCGCTCAGCCCGCATGAACACATCGCCCCGCTTTTGAGTCGGGACACGGAACACAGCGCATTCAGTAAAGTAAATCTCACGGTTTTCGGATAGGGTCTGCATTAGAATTCATCAATCTGCTGTCAAGTGGTGGATCAGGGGCTTGTGCCCTTCTCCACCGATTGTATTCACGACATGCGCGTGCGCAAGCACGTAGCATCGCTGCCCAGCCCGATAGGTGAATTTCTTGCCCAGCCACAAGAAAAATGCCATACTTCGCTGTCGCTATGCGGCATTGTTGTTCCTGAACTTCCTGCAACGTCCATTTCGCACGCTCTCTCGCGCCCGTTCTGGCATCCCAAAGCATTCTTTTACTCGTCCGAGCGCCTGCTCCGACGAGTCGCTTACCGACTCCCCGCTTTTCATCGTCGACCATCGACATCAGGGAGAACCTATGCACATCATCCACGAAGCCGTAATCGAATCGGCTCAGCAGCCGGGTCAAGCTGCATTAAAAATCCCAACGCTCACCGAGCAGTCCAGCAGCGAACTCAGTCAAGCCGACCAGCTCGGCATCCAGTACGTCACGTCGTTTCCGTTCGCGCCGGATGCCCGCGTTGCCGGATATCTCATCAAAGCCGACATCGGGCCAATCAGCTACGGTTACCTGTACGGTGCCGACTTGCCACCAGACGAGAACTTCGTGACCTTTGAGGCGATCGGCGTTGACTCGCGCGGCGGCTATGACCTGGTGCGCTCCGCAGCTGGCGTGGCCTATGTCATCGTGACCTACGCGTCGCACGCACGCGAGCGTGGATTTCGTCACTTGAAGGACCACATCGGGGCCAATCCTGATCATTACGCGGCGCGTTCGCTCATCCTGGACAACCCGTGGCCACATACGCAAGAGATGATCGACCGGCTCGAGGCTGGCTGGAAGCGATGCCTGGCGCCGCTGCAGGCCTCGCAACGACTCGAAACACTTCACAGCGCGCTTGCCGAAGTGAAGCGTGTGTAACGCAACCCTGCGCCGACCAGAACATCAGTCGGCGCCCTTCCCTCCTATTACCGGTTCACCGACTCAACGAGTTCCGTGAGCCCTTCTGGCTCCTTCCTTTTATCACGCCGAACTCGGCATATAGTGGAAAGAGACACCATGAAACGATACACCTTTGCAACCCTCCAAGCCTTCTGGCTTGGCATGATCGAGTTCCGCAGCGACTTCACCACCAACAGCGCCGGTGACGAAGAATCGTACGACTGGGGCCGCGACATCGCGCACCGCTTCACGTTCCGTCGCTTCGATCCAGCCTAATAGGTAGGACGATGTGAATAATGCAAACCAAACGCTGGCTTCACTCGTTCCATGCCAGACAGGACCAGGCTGTACAGCATGGCGTGCGACGGAGCCAGATGCGCCGGGCCTGTTCGCACTCATCTCAGACTCGCAAGGACTAGCCATACCGTTGGCCCCGGAAACTGAGGATCTGACGATAGCGATTTTCGATGAAGACGTCGACGAGACGCTTGGGTCGATAGATCTCGACGGCCGGGCAGGACTCAATCGGTGGTATTTGACACACGTTGGCTACTTGCCAGATATGGAGCCCGACGGTCCGCTTCCGATCATGCAACTCATAGAAAACGTCGCGGCGCACTTGCTGCTTCGCTATTTCGACGACGAGCCTCGGCAAGGTGCTGAGTAACCAAAAAAGTAACTTGAGCTAACAGGTCGACCATAACAGTGGTCGACCTGATGCGCTCCCTCGCTCCCTACAAGTTGATGACAGGATGCCTGTCATGAGCCCTCTACGGCACCCCTTTTATAACGCCGTATCTCGGCAGTGAAAGGGCACGCATGAACACTAAAACCTGCCCGCCGAACGATGTGAGCAACGCCGAAGACTCCCCCGTTCCAACAACCGTGGCGCCGTCGATCTTTGACGCATTGCACGCCGTAGCGCACGCTTTGAAATACCGCATCAACCTCACTGACCACCGCGGCCGCCGGTTTCTCAAAGACTTCTATGTCGATAATTCGCCGGCAGTTGGCCGATGTGGCGTCTGGGGGTTTTCGGCAAGTGGAGCATCCCAACTCGTAGCTTCCCCATGCGGTGCCAAAGGACGCGGTCCAAACGGAAACCGCGCCCGAACCGGATGGGGCAATCCAAAGAATGCGCAAAAGGTAGCTGACCAGCTCAATGAAGCCGCCGCCGCTTGGTGCGTGCAATACGGTCCCCTACCGAAATCCAAACCCAGAGCAAAGAAGTAACGCAAATAAAAAGCCCAGCACCGGAATCATATCGGTGTTGCGCACTCCCCTTCCCTACCGGTTCACGACATCACAGATGTCGCAAGCCTTCCCGGCCGCCCTTTTTAAACGCCGATTTTCGGCAATTGACTGGAGCGCACAATGCACGCAATTTCTACCCCAACTCAATCCAACGCAGCACAGCAGCACGACATGGCACTCGACATGGATGCAGCTGAAGCATGCCGGCGCTCGCCTAACCTAGACCGCCTCGACACAAACCTGCTGATCGCCAAACTGCACGCAGCGCGCAGCGCCGACGAATTCTGCATGCCGCAAACGATCTTCCGTACACCCGATACAGCCGGCTGGTGGCACACCCACAGTTTGGCCCGAGTGCTCGACAAAGCTGAAATGTTCGCGACGATCCTGCCAGGTCGATACTTCCAATAGTCCTCGCCAAGCAATCCGCCCAGCCATTTCAGGCTGGGCGCCCTCCCCTGCTCTCCCATTCGGGGCGAGCATCACGGTTTCCCTCACCTGGTGAGGCAAGCCCATACGGCCCTTCCATTTATCACGCCGGCTTCCGGCATTAACTTGGAACGTACATGAACAATCAAACGGTAGCGCAAGTCACCCTGCACAACAACACCGGCAACAGCGACAAGATCTACGAATGCGTGGTAATCCGTTCGGGTGACCTTTACCTGGTCAACACGCAGAACGGCCGGCGTGGGGGTTCGACGACCCCGCGCACGAAAACGAAGGAACCGGTGTCGCTTGAGGCCGCGATGAGCATCTACGACAAATTGCTGCGCGAGAAACTGGCTGACAATTATTACGTGCTCGAAGGCGACAACGCTGTAGCGGCGCCGGCAGCCTCCAACGACTCAACTGGCGCATTCCATCAACCTCAGCTGCTGAACGATATTGATCGTGATGCAGCGATGGCGCTGATAGACGACGACGAATGGGTAATGGAAGAAAAGATGGATGGTAAGCGCATCGCCGTCGCTATTAGCGCTTCTGACGTTCGCATCTCCAACAAGTCAGCCCGCGCGTGCAGCATTCCGGCGCCGATCGTCACTGCAATCCAGTCGCTGACAAGCGTCGAGTATTTGGGGCCTGTGCTCTACATTGAGGCCGACGGCGAGCTGGTCGGCAGTACTTACCATGTGTTCGACATCTTCACGATCGATGGTTCGGACCTTCGGCATTTACCGTACGAAACCCGTGCAGCACACTATGCCAAGCTGATTACGCGAAACAAAGCCCTGTCCGGCAGCGTCTTCGACACGATCGAGGCAGTGGAAACTTTCTACGGAGCCGCAGCCAAGCGTTCGGCATTCGAGCGTATCGAAGGTCGGAATGGTGAGGGCGTGGTGTTCAAGCGGCGAGATATGGTCTACGCACCTGGTCGTCCGAATAGCGGCGGACCGGCGCTCAAGTTCAAGTTCAAGGAGAGTTCTACGGCGTTCTGCTTGGGCGACAGCAGCGATGGAAAGCGAAGCATCAGGCTTGGCCTGTTGTCGAGCGACGGCGCTATGGTTAATGTGGGAAAAGTAACCGTGCCGCCCAATCAGCCTGTTCCGCCGCCAGGCTCGTTAGTGGAAGTGCAATATCTGTACAAATACCAAGGCGGCGCCCTCTTCCAGCCAGTTTTACTTCGCATCAGGGATGATCAGAATCCGGAGGATTGTACGCTCGCGCAAGTGAAACGTATCAAAACGAAAATTGACTCTGAGATGGACGACGACCAGTAACTCAAGCAAGGACCGGACTCGAAAGTAACTTTTTCGAGTCCGGGCCACCCCGCCACCGCGGCGGGTTGTTGAGGTGAGTGGTCATAGCTGTTCGCACTATGCTTCGCCCGCTCAGTCCGTCCGGACTGAGCACCCTTCCCTTCCTCTGTTCGCTTCCTCGCTGGCTCAACTGTCCGAACCTGTCGCGTCAAACTGGCACGCATCTCTGACGGCCGTAAGTCACGATTTTCGACCCGCTAAGACTCTTATAGACCCTTAAAGACCCCCAAAGACATGCTCAGACCCGCAAAGGCCTTGTAAGGTCCTTCGTTTTCCGCTAAAGTTTGCTTGTAGTTAATATCGCAATCCGCTGCATGTAGGCGGCAATCTTCACAACGAGGGATCAGGACATGGGCAGCAATTCGCAGAAGGAAACTCTACTGGTAGTCGGACTGGACGACGGCCATGACACAAATAAATTGTGCATGGGCTGGGACGCTGACACCAAGGCCTGGCGCTACGGGTACCATAAGTCCCGGGCTGTCGACGGTCTCCAACAGGTGATGTCTATGGGTGGCCCGGACGGCGCCGGCGGCGCATACGAAACAGAAGGTAAGCGCTACACCGTGGCGGGATCGCAAAACCTGCTGCAGGCCCTCGATACGCGCATGTCTGGGTATCCCCTATCCGATCTGAACCGCACCCTCGTTACACACTCCCTCGCAGCTTGTGGCCTGGGTGACACTCCGGTCTACTTGATTACTGGTTTGCCGGTCGACCAGTATTACAAGGACGGTGCCCCGAACAACGATTTGATTGAGAAGAAAATCGAAAGCCTATCCAAACCTGTTGCCCGCATTGGCAAAGGCCCGGCGCTGGCGCTTATCGCCGGCCAGAGTGTGGTGAGCGAAGCCACCGCAGCGTTCTACGACGCGCTCATCCAGCATGATGGTGAGTACGATGCTGGGATCGAGGCGCTGATCACGCGTCGCCCGATCGCTGTCATGGACCTGGGCGGTAAGACGGCTGATCTCGTCGTGGTCGCTGAGAACGTCAGCTCGGTCTATAAGGATCAGAGCGGGACGAAGGATATCGGCGTTCTCCAGCTACTCGATCAGGTGGCCGAACAGATCAAGTCCGAATTCGGACTGAATGACAACCCGCCGCTGCCTTATGTGGAAGAGGCCTGCCGCACGAAGAAGTACGAACTGTTCGGTGAGGACGTCGATGTCTCCCGCATCATCGTAGCGGCCTGCGAAGCCTACCTGGACCGGGTGAAGAACTTCTTCGTATCCAAACTCCGTGATGGCTCGACCGTTGGCGCCGTGATCTTCGTGGGAGGCGGCACGGCGCTGATCAAAAGTGCGCTGGGTGAAGAGGCGTTTGCATCCATCTACAAGGGCAAGCGCTTTATTGCCAAAGACCCGGAATTCGCGAACGCTAGAGGTATGTGGAAGTTCGGAATGTACGTGCTCGATGCCGCAGAGCGTACAATTCAGGCCCCGGCAGCAACAAAGGGCGCGCAAGCAAAATCCTCGCGTGCCAGCACGGTCGAACCTGTATAAAAGGATGAGGTAATGGCGAAGGGTATTCCGAATAGCGCGGCAGTTCAGTACAAGGTGCATCTCAAGCCTACTGAAATTGGAACGCTCGTGATGAAGCGCATGGAGCGGCCGCACCTGGACAAGAGTGCCGAGCTGCGGCGGTTTATCGAACTCGGATATGCGGCTGAACAGGCCGGGTTCATCCTTGATGGCACGGTTCTTCGCCACGCTGGTCGCGTGTGGGACACTCAGCCAGATCTTAGCTCGCAGGGGCTGAACCAGACCGTGCCAGTGACCGACAAGCCTACAAACGAACGCGTGCCTTCCACTACAGATGCCTCGACGCCAGAGCAGGGCTCGGCCTCGACCGGGACCGACCAGGTAAGCTCCGCACCTAGGGAACAAAATCTCGACGTTGATTCGAAGCCGGCGTCATCCCTGAAAGCAAATCTGCGTGGCATATCGGGATAACCAGTACCTGTAGCAGAGCAAAAGGCGGCCTATGTGCCGCCTTTTTATTTCGCCAACCCAATATATCTGCCTGGCCGAGTTCATAGGCAAACGCGAGCATGGCTAGACGGATGATGTAAAGGTGAGAAGATTTGTGATCGTTTTGTAAAAATTATCGCTCTATCGGTTCAGCGCAAAAACTAAGTCCACCGAGCTTGATTCGAGCAATTTTTACCCAAAAAACGGCGTGTTTCGCCTGATTCAGTAGTTTCCATACTTCCCCTACAGGCCCGTCCTGCTTCAAAGGTGAGAAGATTTGTGAACGATTTTTCGCTTCCCGCGCTAAAGGTGAGAAGATCTGGGAGCGTTTTCATTTCCCGGCAAGTGTCAGGACTAGGTCGGTGTCGTTTTATGACGCCCTGATTTCGACGGAAAACGACTGTCATTTTATGACACTTGGAGAAGGGGAACATCGGTTGCAACGCGCTCAAGGACCTCGCTCCGATAGGTCGGGAGGATGGGTGTCATTTTATGACGCCTCGATCTTGGACAAAAAACGACCGTCATTTTATGACACTGCGGGCCGACACGCCTTAGCGGCGGGGCGCCAGACCGGCTTCGTTCGAGGACGTCATTTTATGACACTTCGATTTTCGCGAGAAAATCACTGTCATTTTATGACATTAAAGGATAAGAATTTTTTGGTCGCTTTGCAGCTGACCGGCGCGGTGTAGAAGCGTGGTAATGGAGGCGTCATATTATGACACTTTGACAGCTGAGCGTCTTCGAACAAGGTAAGAAGAGTGAAAGCCCTAGATGGGTGGCGTCCCGGCCCAGCAAGAGACGATGAGAACGTGCTCAGGGTCAGGTGTCATTTTATGACACGCCGAAATGAAGAAAAAAGGGGTGTCATTTTATGACACCCCTTGGGATATTAAGCCTTCGTGAGAATGGCTAAATTGTCTTGGATCAACTTATGAAGCTTGTCTGAGTCAAACTCGCCAGAAATCTTCGCGGACGACACGCCTACGACCAGCTTGATGTTTAGACCATTCTGCTTGAAGGCATACTCCTTTTTGGTGTTAGCCACTGGCCCCGACAGCTTCCGCTCAATCCATCCCCTCACTCCGGACTGTTTCAGCTTTTTGGCCTCGATCAACCGGAAGGCTTCCTCCACAAGTAACTTTGCTTGGTCGCCTTTCTCTGGATCGTCCAGTAACGGCTTCAAGGCATACACAAGGTTTGCACCGATGAGAGTCGGTGATTCGTCAAGTGTCTTATGAACAGCTTGAGGCAGACTTGCGAAAGCTTCCAGGTTGTAAATCTGTGTTCTCGAAACCGACAGAACCTCTGCAAGTTCTGTCTTGTTCTGAACGGCCTCGGTTTCGTGAAGCATGACCATGTGTTTATACTGCTCCCAGTCCGATAGGCCTTTCCGCGCAGTGTTATCCATCGTCAGCGCCCGTGCAGCCTGAGCGTTGCTCATTCGCTTCACCACTGCCGGTATCATTTCCTGCTTGAGTCGCCTGAACGCCTCCAGCCTATGATGACCCGCTATTAACTCAAACCTCTTCTCCGGCTCCTGTGAACCTACGGCCTGTTTCGTCGGATCAAGCGGCCGCACTAGGATCGGTGACAGCAGGCCTCCCTTCTGGATCAGCGCGACTAACATCTCGACGTGGTCTAGATCGAGTTTGACTCGCGACTGGAACGGAGAGTCAGCAATCTCCGCGACCTTGATTGGCAAGCCGAGCTGGGCCTCGTTGGCAGCGTCGCCGAAGATCGTTGATGCAACTTCGGCCTCGATGTCCTGCGGCGGACGCCGCCGGCGCATACTATCTTCAAGTGCTTTGTCTTTAGACACCGGCCTTCTCCTTCAACGGCAGGCCAGCGATGGCAGCGATTTCGCGCGCAATTGCCACGATCTCCCGCGACGCATTGTGATCGCGATCGTACTGCAAGATCGTCTGCCCCCCGGCCTGCGACTTATGTATATCGGTGGTCGTAGGCAAGCTTGCCGTCAGCACGTGGTCGTAGTAATCGCGTACGGCCCCAGCGGTGATCTTGCACATCTTCTTCCGTGCATCGTGCTTGGTAAGGATCGCACCACCGAACTTCAACTGGGGGTTCGCCATTCTGCCCTGCTTGATGAACTCGAGCATATCGTCCGTCCCGAGCAGCGAAAGTTTGGAACCGGACTCAATCGGAACCATCACGATATCCGAGGCGGCAAGCGCGTTGGCGGTAAGGAAATTCAATGCTGGCGGGGTGTCCAAGATGATGACGTCGTATTCGTCGGCGACGAGTGCGAGCTTCTGCCGAACGATCGAAGTGGACGAGAAGGGCGTCTGTTGCAGCTGTCGCTCAAGCACGGCGAGCTTCAACGTGGAGCCGATCAGGTGAACGCCGTCGATATGCGTGTTCTGGACAATAGCTGCTGCGATCGATTCGCGCCCATCCAGAACCTTCTCGATAGTGACTGCTGGCGACTCTTCGAAATCGTAGACAAGCCGCGTCGTATTGGCCTGGGGGTCCAGGTCGACCAGTAGCACGTCCAATCCTTCACGCGCAAAGGCATCTGCTATACAAACAGACAGCGTCGTCTTGCAGACCCCACCTTTGTGGTTAGCGAGACATATGATTTTTGCAGGCACAGCTTCCTCCACGTTTTTGTTGACCGGGAAATGTTAAGGCAAAAATCGGTAAATGCCTACGAAAATGTTAGACCGGCACGAAAAATCAACGGATTTCCCGAAACGCTCACAAAACCTCTCACCTTTTGCCTGTAGCAGGGCGCTAAAATGTGTTTAGCCAGGCTCGTACAGAGCCAGAACACCCCAGAAACCGTTGCCAGACTATGAATATTCGAAGATCGACGTATCTGTCCCGGGTTTTCCTTTTCGGTTGCACAAGGGCCCTCACGCGAAGCGACGTATTGAGGGTTTTTTGAGTAGTAAACCCTTGATTTGGTTTACAACCAGTTTGATGCAGAGCAAGAGCCAGCATCCATGCGGGTTTCAGAAGAATGAGGTGAGAGGATTTGTGAGTGTAGGTGAGAGAATTTGTGAGTGCAGGTGAGAACTTTTGTGAGCGTTCAAGCTGAAAGGTGAGAAGATTTGTGAACGTAGGTGAGGGGATATGTGAGCGTTTGGGCTAAAGGTGAGAGGATTTGTGAGCGTAGGTCCCTGAATCGACGTTTTCAGACAACACTCCCGCGACGGTGAGAGTTCAGTTTGATATTTTTCACCGATGCCTGTACGCTTCGTTCCATGGGACTTTCCAACGACAACACAACCGCGATCGAGGTATTGCGCCAGCCGAACCAGACTCTAGCCGTCTTGCCAGTCAGCGGCCGTATCACCGCCACTATGCGGAAATTGTTCGCGGCCATGCTGTTTTTCTCACAGCAGGATGGAAGTAGGGATGTGTACCGGCGTTCGTTCGGCGAGCTCATGAACCTGGCCGAATACAACAGCCGAAACTCCCTGGACTTGCGGGAGCAGTTTCGGATGCTGCAAAGCATCCAGGTCGAGTGGAACACGCAAGCTTCGGACGAAACGCGCTGGGGCGTTTCGGGAATGATCGCCCAGGCGGAGATCATCGAGCACAAAGGGCATGCGACATACGTTGAATGGTCGCTGCCTCCCCGCATACGGCAAGAGCTGCTTGATCCGACGTCCTACACGGCACTCTTGCTCCACATGTCGACTGCGCTGCGCGGCGGTTCCTCGATTGCGTTGTACGAGATCTGCAGCCGCTACAAGACGAGTCCGAATGGCCTGACGATGCGCCAGCATTGGGAATGGTTTTGCCCGCGAATTACCGGCAACCCCCTCATCGAGGTCACGGAGTACAAATACTTCAAACGCGACGTGTTGAAGCGCTCGATCGCTGAGGTCAACGCGATGACGGACATCGAAGTAACGCTCATCGAGCACAAGATCGGGCGCAAGATCGAACAGATCCAGTTTAAGGTTGCGCGCAAAGCCAATCCATTCGTGGCCTGGTCCGACTCCCCGGGCGGTGCTAACACCGTCGACATGGACCTGCTCAACAATATCGTTGCGTTTGGCATCAAGCCGAAGCAGGCGAAGATTTGGTGCGACGAACACGACGAGGCGTTCTTGCGCAAAACCGTTTCGTTGGTGCGCCAGCGCGAGGGCGCCGTAGGACTTCCGAAGCTCAGTTCCACCGCAGCATACTTCCGCATTGCGCTGCGCGATCGTCATGCGGATCAGCCCGACAAAGCGTCGACGAAGCCGCCGGCCTTGCCGCAGGGGGCGCTTCTTGCTCCACCTACTGCAGCTGAGATTGAACAGGTCGACCGTATCCGTACGGCCGACCAGGCGTACCGCGAAATGAGCATCGAGGACCAGGAAGCGAGGCGCGAGCAGTTCATCAAGGCGACGCCTGTTGCTGCATACGCACGAGAGGTCAAGAGGCACGGGCTAGGCAGGTCACAGGCAGCAAAAGCCGCGTTCTGCGAATGGCTGGCTGACTCCCTTTGGGGCAAGGTGGGCGGTGCGGAACACACGGATACACCCGCTAGTCCACCGGCCTGAACTTGCGCTGGCCAGAGACGTCGATATAGCGTCAACACGGCACGTTAATTACTGAGCCTTATGGCGACGATCCATAGAAGCCATTCGCGCCACCAGCGCCCGAATGTCCTCGATACGGAGATGTGCCTCGTTCCGCAAAAGCTGCTTGTAGAGTAGGGCGACGATCTGGATCGCGTCGACCGCACGCACCGGCAGCGCCACCGCAGCACGACCGCGCTGGATGACGCGCACGAAGTAGTGTGAGTCCTGGAAGTCGATGTGGAGCGACTTATCATGCGCGCGGCCGTGGCCATCGTACTTCACGCTCGGGATCAGGTTTTCAAACAGCGCCAGCGCCGTATAGGCTTCCTGCACGGTCAGCTGAACGATGATCTTGTTCTGCCAGTCGAATTCACGGCGGCCGGCGCCCAGCGCCAGCGCACCTTCAATCTGGATCGTGTACTGATTGCCTGCGCGTGTTCGCGCCTCGCTTACGCACAGTGCGGCTCCGCTACCGAAAATCTTGAACGAATAGTAGGGCGGGTCTATAGGCGTTGCCGGTTCCAGCGCCGCACCAGTAACGCTGGAGGCGACCTGCAATCCAACGCCCTGGAGGTAAGAGACTGCCCGGGCCCGGTTACCGGGATTCGCGTTCGCGCCTTTGATCATGTCGATGCCGGCCGATCCGTCGAGCTTGGCCGCGGCGATGATCACGGCCAAGTCGAACTGGAAGCCCAGCTGCTCGACTGTGCGGCGCACGCTTGGCGCCAGCGCGTGCACGACGGCGGCCAGCTGATCGCGGCGCTTGGCCTCGCCAACGGCGTACCATCTAAGGTCATCGGCGAACGCCTTGCCTTCGGCAGTGCCGACGAGCTGGCGTAGCTGCTCGCTTGTGACGGAGGGAAGTCGGGCGCTGGCCAGCGTCTCGAGGATGATCGACAGCTTCATTTTTTGGGGTCGTCTTTGATGCGCGTGAATTTGTAGTCGGCAGCGGAGCGCTCGAGCGCCAGGCCGAGCACGTCCTTCAATTCGTCGGGACTGGCGCCGTTATCCAATTGTCCCTTCGCGAACGTGTTGCGCAAGGTCCGGCCGCCAGCCCGGGACATGTCCAGGCCTGCGCGCTCGAACGTCGCACGGATCTGCTTGTAGACGGTTTTCTTGGTCATTTTGCAGCCCTCGACATTGGCCGGGAAGACGAACTCGCCCGGCAGCGCCAGCTGCTCGACCATTCGCGCCCGTTCGTCTAGCCACGGCCGCAGTTCTGCCATGCCTTCAAGGGGCAGGGGGGTGACGTGCTCGTAGCTGGTGTCGTGCTTTTCCTCCGGCGTAATGGTCAGATCGACCGAACCGTCCAGCGCCACCTGGTGGCCGACTTCGTGCACCAGAAGCCCGATCGCTTCCGCGACGCGCAGGCCCGCCAGCGCCATCACAACCTGCATGGCGCGATCGCGCCGGCGCTTCCAGCCGTCGAAGTCACTCACGCGGCGGCGCCGTGGTGGATCCGCCGGCAGTGCGTCGAAGAACCGCTGCAGCTGCTCGGGTGAGAGGGTACGGCCGGCGTCGTCTTTTGGCAGTTCGGTGCGGTCGGTAGCCAGAATCGCCTGCTTCGCTGGATTGGGGGTGACGCCAAGGTGCTGGTAGCAGCGTTCCAGCAGGCGCAAGTAGCGGTACTCGATCTTGCTATTGAGGACCCGCTTACCGCCGTCGACGCGGTTGACGAAGCGCGCCAGGTCACCGTGGGTCACCGTCGAGAAGGTTTTCCCCTGTTCCGCTATCCACGCTGAGAAGTTAGAGAACATGGAAATGTAGGTTCTGGCGGACTCGCTGGATACCGATCGGAGCATACCGTCGGCGGGGAGGCGCTGTGCGGTTTTGGCGAAAGCGTCGGTGCCGACGAATTCCTTGAATGCTTTGACAGGGTCGCTGTCCCACGAAGTCAGGTTTTTCATGGCGAAAACGGAAGTGGAATTACTGCCCAGTATACCACCAAAGGTAATTAACCCACTGTTACGCGGCATTACCCCGGGGTATTTGACTGTTGCTGACTTCGGCTGAGTGGGTTGCTCTCTTTGCTTTCTTTTTGCTCTTTTCTCTCTCTAAGCTCTTTTAGCACTGGGGCCGGTTGAGCGGCCAGGGGCGTTTGGAATTCGAGCAGCCGCGGTGTGTCTGGAGGGGATGGGTTGGTCTTACTATCGGTGGGTTAATTACCTTTTGGTGCATCGGCCCGCCTGCCCTGCTGAGTAGCCGCGGAGAATATTGCCGCCTCGGGCAGCGGGTGACGTGGGCAAAAAGACGCGGACTTTCGATCCGATTCGCTAACGGCTGAATCGCAATGCATAATTGCCAATTAGAGGGGTAAGCGATCTGGAAGGGATGGAGCAATGCCGTATTGGGAAGACGACGACGATGACGATGGAGGCCTGCCGGACGCGGCGTTCACCGAGCTCGAACTGGCTGCCGGTGTGCAGCACGTCGTCCGAACAGGTGACCCAAACGCTACGTCCTCTGGCCGCCGGCGCTACTCCAGAACGCCGGATAACTCCGGACACGAGTGCGTGCACGATGGGGTGTCAGACGACTTCGTGCATGTCGGTGACGAGACGACGCTTCACTTTGACACTTTTGAACAAGCGCAGACCTGGGCGCGGACGCGACCCGGCCGGACCTTTACACGCGCAAGCACTGGCGCCGGCTTCGAAGCAAAGACTACAGGCGAGAAGTCAACGGATGACGCTGGGCAGCGCGGGCCATTTTCTAACCAGGCTAAGCCAATCGGAAAACGCAGAAATCCTGTTCAGCCGATAAAGCAAGCAACGCCTTATCCGGTTGGAAACCCTTCCGCAGCCACCTGGGTCCTGGGCACGCATCCACGGACTGAGGAGGAGTGGGAACTGTTCGACATCGATATGCAAAATAAGCGCGAGGTTTTTTGGCCGACGCTTGAACGATTGTCGCCATCTATAGCGGCGAAGGCGAAACGTCGGTACGACACCATGTTCCTTGGTGAGGTGATGTCGAGTGACTTCCATAAAAACCAGTCTGAGCACGATCTGTTCCAACTCCTGACGCTGGCGGAAAAGGAGCTCGAGCGCTGCAAGCTTTGGTATGCGTCTGCCATGGAAAAGTACGACCAAGAATACGACTGTCTTTACAGGAGGGGGAAAGACGACTTCCTGCCGCCTGTACGCCATGATCCAAGCGCACCATTTTCGCCGCGCATGAAGAAACCAGCGGAGCTTGTCTTTTGGCTAGAGGTTGTCGCTATCGTGATGGATGAGCTTGTCGATCGGGTGTAAGGTTTGTCGCGGTCGGCTAATCGGCTCATGGACACGGCGTCCATAAGGCGCCGATCGTAGGTGATTGTTTACGAAGACAACGTCATTTTCACTTTGCAAAAACGTGGTCGAGTTTTAACCAACCTGGACTGTTCGAAATTTTAGGTTAGATGGTAGACACATCAAAGAAGTTGCTGTACATTAACGCTGTCGGCCTCCGGCATTTTTGTAACCGTTTAGAGCTCCTTTGTTTATGCCCCGCATAAACAAGTGACGCCAGTCACTCACTCCTTTTTTAACCCGCTTTGCGGAATCTATTAGGAGTAGTGAAAAATGAAAGTCTTGACCCAAGCATCCAAAGCAGCACACCAGTCGATCCTGGCACAAACTCAAGACGGACAGCGCTACTCAAAATTCCCTGTGCATGAACTGGAATTCTGGCAGAAGCTGTTCGATCTCGCAAAATCGCCGATAACCGCCCAGGAAGTGCTGGACGAAATCGGCGAAATCGAAAACGAACCTTGCATCGAGAATGAGCGCGTCTTCCGTAACGTGCAACAAGCTCGCAGCTTCGCAAGGCTCGCCTTGCTGAACTGATCAGTGCAGTTCGAGCACTAAGCATTTGGCGACAGGAACCTGGGAACCCAGGGTCTTGTCGGCCATTGCCAACGCCATGTTGGCCACATCGACGAAACCCTGTGCCTTCATTTCCGGGTTCGTCTCGCGCATCGTGTTGCTGAACAGGTTCACGAGATTTTCTTCCGATGGGCTCATTGGATCGCTCACCCCTCCCGCCTCAAGCAAAAAGCGCTCGTATGCTTCATCCGGCAGGTTGGTCATATCTGTTGCCATAAAATTCCCTCAAGTAATAATGTCCCCATTGTAGGCGCCCATCAGCGCCGCGCAAGTCGCTTTCTCCCATCTCACGTATCTGCCCTGCGCAAGCGCAGATCCTACCCAGGACACCTCTTTCTATTGCCGCCCTGCGGCATTTACTGGAGGTTCTATGTACCCAACAAACCCAGTCGCTTCGATCAAGCCGGCTGTGGTCCTACAGCTGAACATCTTCGGCGGCTCCGACGAAATTCATGTCAACCCGCCGAAAGCCAGCAAGGCAACGCCACCTGGGCCAGCGCCGCTGCACGACGCTCCCGCGCCGCCAGCAAAAGCTGTCAAGCCTGTCAAACCTGGACTGGTCATTCAGGCCAAGCCGACCCCGCCCGTACCTGCGAAAGCAGAGCCGGTTGCCGACGAGCTACTTGTCGACCCCGACGAGCCGATCACGGTCGACCTGGAAGCCATCGAGGCAAGCGACACGCCTGAAACCATCCTCGCCAAGCGCATGTTCCTGCGCATGATGTGGGACATCGAGGGCAAGTCCGAAGACGTCGAGCCCGACCTGTTCGGTCAGACTTCGCTGGCCAGCCACAAGACCAGCCAAACGGACCTTAACCGGCTCGACGCGCTGATCTGGCTGTACGGCCTCAATCCGGACGGAAGCCTTGTCAGCATCGAGTGGGTATGCGATGTGATCGGGTTCGACCCGCACCGGGTGCGCCGTATCGTCGGCCGCAGCCTTCGCAAGGAACTCAAGCGCCTGGTGCACCTGCTCTCCACGATCGTAGGCGCGCACCACGCTCAGGTATGCGAGGACAAGATCTCCGACTACCTCGACATCTCCAACTGGAGCTTCAACTGAGCCGAGCGTCCTGCTCCCGGCCCTTCTTCCTGCAAACCATCACCTCGAAAGCACCCCATGAACAGCACGTTCGCATCCCTGTTTGCGCAGGCGCCTGGCCTGGCCAACTCCTTCAACAACATCTTCAACGACGCGGCCGCCGTGCCGGTGACGCCACCGACGCCGGCAACACTGCCAGCGCCGCACCCTATCCCTTCCAACAACGCTGGCGAATAGCCACTGACCATTCAAACGAGGCCACACCATGCAAGCATACGGACACAAACGCAGCTATCGCGTCGAGGCAGACGCAATCTACGCTGGCCGGCCGGAACCGCGCAAGCAGGCTCCGAAAGGCTGCGACAGCGCCCGTCGCAAGTCGGCTCGCCAGGCAGCGCGCACCGACATCAAGATGGCGATCTTCCACTGATCTGCCGCCAGTAACTTCGAATCCATCGCCGCTCCTGAAAAGGGGCGGCATCACCCCTCCATGTTCATCCGTGCCGCCGGCATCGATGAGCCTTCGCGCTCTCCCCATTTACACGCCGAGCTTCGGCATATTTGGGAGAATCTATGTTGAAAATCCTGCACGCCTCGGACCTGCACTACTCTCCGGGCAATTTGGTTGAAGCGGATCGTTGCTTTGGCCATGCAGTCGAACAAGCAATCGCTCAAAACGTCACTGTTGCGATGATCACGGGCGACTCTACAGACCACGCATTGGACGGCCACTCGCCGGCATTGCTGGCCCTGGCAAAACGCATCAAGCAGCTGGCGGATCACTGCCCGGTATTTCTGCTGCAGGGGACCTTCTCTCACGAGCCGGTGGGCCTGCTCAAGATGCTGGAGATGATCGGTGCTCGTCATCCGATCATCGTGTCGGACAAGATCGGCATGATCGGATTGTCGGAAGGGAAGTGGCTCGAATACGACCCGACCTACACCGACGTGCGATACGACCTGGTCATCACCAGCGTGCCGACCGTGAACAAGGCTGAACTGGCCGCGGTCGTGGGCGCCGACAACGCAAGTGTCGAAATGGGTAACCACCTCGCTTCGCTTCTCGGGCTGTTCGGACCAGCTAACGCTGCGCTGCGCCGCAAGGGAGTTCCCACGGTGCTGGCCAGTCATGGCACCGTCGACGGTTCGCTCAACGAAAGCGGCGTGCCCATGGCAGGGCTCGACCACGAGTTCTCGCTCGGTGCGCTGTTCTCGGCCAACACGAACGCGACGATGCTCGGCCACATTCACATGCACCAGCAATGGACGCGTGATCATGAGGGCCGCACGCAACGCATAGCGTATCCAGGATCGATTGGACGCTATCACTACGGGGAGCTGGGCGAAAAGTATTGCCTCATCTGGGAAGTCTCAGCCGACACGGCCGACTTCACCCCTGTGCAAACGCCGTCGAAGCGGATGATCGAAATCGCGTTCGAAGGAGTGCCGAATCTGGAGCAGCTGGCCACCGTAGCGGAGCAATGCCGCGGTGCCTTTGTCCGGGTCCGATATTCCGTCGATGAAGAGTTCGTGAAGACGGTCGATCGGCAAGCCATCAAGCAGATCCTGGGCACGGCCGCGGAAGTGAAGATCGAGGGCGAAGTGCTCACGATCCAGCGCCAGCGCTGCGCCGGCATCTCAACGCTCGTGTCGGTCGAAGAACGGTTCATGAAATGGTGCGAGTTCACACAAACGCCCACGGATGGACTGGCCGAAAGGCTCGCCATGCTGCAAACGATGGCGCCGGAAGATATCGCAAGCGCCTTCGCCCTCACCAACAAACGCCCCGGGCTTCCAGCACCTGAACTATCAGGCCTGCCAGTCCAAGCAATCCAGCCAGAACCCGAATTTGTTGATATCGGCTTCTAGCACCTACCCACTGCAATTTATGACGCGGCCGCCATCGAGCGGCCGTTCGTCTATCAGGAGAAAAATCATGGCAATGCACCGCATCACGTTTGAGCACGAAATCGAAGCTGACTGCCCCGAAGAAGCTGCGCTCAAGTTGGCCAGCATGCTGAGAAACGGGAAGCTGGCTCCGGTGCTGCTGGTCGACGTCGCCGGCGGCAAGGTCACCGTCGATACCGAAGAGGGCAACGAAACCGTGATTCGCGACGACCGAAAGCGTATTGGCCCAGTGGTCATGCGCCGTGAGGGTCCGACCGGTGTCGTGACTTCGCCAGTGATGGCCGAGTTCTACGGACACGACCACGTGGACAGCAAGACCGACCTCGAGCAGGTCGACGGCAAGTGGTTGCGGCTGCGGGGTTTTGGTCCCGAGGCGTACTACGACCTGGTCGACCTCGCTGGCAGCGAAGGCGAGCCGTTGGCGGTCATCACGGTCAAGCGCCTGTTCGGAAACCATGACACGCATCCTGCCACGCATCTCGCGCTGTCGGCCTACGCACAAAACGCACAACACTAAACGCCGCGCTGCGGCATCTACAAGGAAATCGAAATGGCAACTCTGACCGGCCCTGAATTGGTCGAACGTCTCAAGGAAATGGGTCTCGGACGGCACGATCGCAGCAAGGTGCTCGAGACGTTCCGCGACTCAGGCGAAAAGGAGGCATTGGAGCAGGCGAACGAAATCGTCGCGCGCACCAAGGCCGACCTGGCAGGCGCAAAACAAGCAGCCCGCGATCTGTGCCGCATCGACATCGGAAACTGAGGCAATCATGATTCAAGCAATTATCGAAGCGATGAAACAGGAAATCGCGAAGTACAAACTGGAGCTGCTGCAGCGCCACCCGAGGGATCTGGACATCGACATGGCAATGCTGGAGCGCTTCGTCGGGCCCGGCCTGAAATACGCGTGGATGGTCGGCGACTCGCATACTCATGCGGCGCCGCTCGGCATCCATCAGAAGCTCAATGAGCTTCCGACGTATGTCACCCGGCTCGCCAACAACGACCGCTTCTATCTGCTTACGGTGGGCCACGGTCCAACACAGTTCGAATTGAAAGAAGTCGATCGTGTGGCGTTCGCTGCTCTGGTGAACACGCCGATTCCATATCGGATGGTCGGAACAGTCGATTCGTTCTGGCTGTACCGCAACGAGTCTCGCGTCGGTACCTGCATCGTCACCCGCGAGGGGACGTTTGAAAAACCAGTCTACAAGATCGCCCTGACGCCGATGGCTGGCATCAGCAAGATCGATCGCGAAGCCCTGCAGGAATGGGGCCAGCAGGCAGTCACTAAAAAGGCTGGTTCGCTGTTTGCGTACAGCCTGGTCGAGTGGCTGCAACCGATCGAGCTGGCGCTCGCCGCCTAAAATCCGGACCCCGGCACTTCCCCTCGTGGGTGGTGCCGGGCGCCGCCTCCAAGTTACTTGCTTTTCGATGCCGCGCATCGATGAGCACAGCTCAAGCCTTTTCCCCGCCGACCTTCGGCATCCATCCACGCCCCGCGCGTTCCCCCTGCAACTCGCCGTCATACGGCAGATCCTTGGAGCAAATCATGTTCGACAAAAACGATATCGACCTCATCGCCGCAGTTATTGGCATGGTCACTACGATCTTCACCGCGCTGGCTGGCCAAGCAATCCTGGGCCGCAAGCGTATGCAAGAAAAGCTGGACATCGCATACAACGACATTGCCTACCTTCTGCAAGTTGAGGCACTTCATTGCGATCGGCATAAAGAGCTGAACCGTACCAGCTTCAAGCTGCGTATCCGGAAAGAGGTGAGCGCAACGGGCCTGGTCTGGAGCGGTCGCTTTACACCGGGCCGTGTTCGCTCCAACCGTGGCGGCCGCGCCCTTTCGACCACGGTCAGCGCACGCCTCATCGTGCTGACCAAGTTGATCCTGCGCGCAACGCTGCACGCGATCGCCTACCTGGTGAACAACGTGCCGCGCTGGTTCGACGTGGCTTTGGTCACCGTCGAAAACGGGGTGACTAAAACGCTGGCTGACCGCCTGGCTCACATTCGTAAAGCTTCATAGTTCCTGCAACTGATCGACCCTCCAACGGCCCGCCTTCGCGCGGGTCGATTTCATTCACCGTATCCACGGAATCTTCAAGATGAACAATGTCCTCCTACTCGCAGCGCCAGCTGCCGCCAGTGTGCAAGCCGCGTCTCCATCCGCTGAGCCGCCTGCGACCATTTTCGACCGTTACGCGGATTCGGTGATCGGTTGCTTTGCTGGTCACTACGACGCCGTCGAAGTGCATGGCGTGCGCAATTTCGCGTCCGGTACCGACAACGGGACTTGCTACGAGATCGACAACCTCACGCCGACGTCCTTCTCCGTCTACGTTCACCTTAAGGACGGTGGACTCGATTGCGTGGGCGACTTCGGCAAGTACGACGACGCCATCCAGTACGGCGCGGAAGTGAGTGCCGAATACGGTTGGCCTGTGCGGAACCACGTGCTCGACCAGCACCGCATTACGAGCATCCCCAAACTGCAATAACCCGCACACCCGCCGACATCATGTCGGCGGGTATCGCGGTCGTTACTTGATTCAATGCAATAACCTCGCTATGATGGCGCGGTCGCCCTGCGGCATTGTTGTGCCTTCCTCATTCATTGCTTCCCGATTCCCCCCATCGGCAAGCTGCTCGCCAGCTGACTCCATTGTTAACACCGCTATGCGGGATGGAGCCACATTGAAACCACTGAAATTAACGCTGCAAGGCTTTACGGGCATCTTCGCTGCCTTTGGCCGTGACAGCCTGGTACTCGATCTTCAAACAATCCCTCAAGACGCGGCACTCGTCGCACTGGTCGGCCCGAACGGCGCCGGCAAGAGCACGATCCTCGATTCGCTTCACCCATATCGCGTCATGCCATCGCGCTCGAGCACCTTGGGGCCAGGCGGCTTCTCCTACTGGACCCAGATCACCGGCGCCACCGCAATGAAGGAACTGCTGTGGGAGAACGATGGAATCTGCTACCGCACGCTCTTGTCCTTCAAGACCATGGGCAAAACCCAGAAGTCCGACTGCTACCTGTATCAGCGGGAAGCCGGAAGTGACGAATGGAGGCCCGTACAGCTCGCAGACGGCACGATCTCCGATGGGAAGTCTTCCACCTACGATCACTGTGTCGACACGATCCTGGGGCCGCCTGAGAAGTTCTTCACGGCCCATTTTTCGGCGCAAGGCCGGAAGACGATTGCCTCCTACGGGGCAGGGGACATCAAGTCGATCCTGGCTTCGGTGCTCAACCTGCAGGGCTACCGTGAACTGGCTGCGAAAGCAGGGCAGGTCGGCAAGTACCTGCGCCAGCAGCTCGAAGGGCTCAACAGCGAATTGGCTGAGGCCCGGGAGCATGACAACACCGCGGCTGTCCTGGCGGGTGAAGTCACAAAAGTGCAAGCGCTGATTTCCGCCGGCGGCGCCGATGAGGCGACCGCTCAAGCGAACGTCAACGGTGCGCGCGAGGCATTGGCTGGGCTTCTGGCCAAGCGCGATGCACAGGCAAAGAACGCTGACGAAGTTCGTTTTCTGAACGAGCAGATCGGCACTGTCGTGACGAAGGCTGCCAGCGGCAAGGCTATCGTCAGCACGCAGTTCGCGAAGGAGCAGGAGAGCCATCAAGCTGGCGCTTCCAGCGCCAAGGGAACGATCGCAGCTGCGCAAACCAGCGTGCAGTCCAGCGAAGCAGAAGTGCGCCGGCTGAACACGGTACTTGCCGATAAGGATGCGATCGCTCAAGCGGTAGCACGCCTGCCGGATCACAAGTGCCTGATCGAACAGATAGACGCTTCGATCGACGCGGACCAGGCTACTTTGGCTGGCGCTGCTGCGCTGCGCACCGAGCTGAACGTGCTTACTGCACAGCAGGCAAGGCTGTCGAGCGAAGGGCAAGCGAAGACCATCGTCATCAAGAACCTCACGGAGACTGCTGCGCTGGTAGACCAGGTGCCCTGCAAAGGGTCGGAGATGCAGCTGAACTGCCCGTTGATGGAGCAGGCCAATGCAGCAAAGCGCGAAGTTCCGGCGCAACAGGCGGAACAAAGTGCAAAGCGTGCTGCCTACCAGGAGATTTCCCTGAAGGTGAAGGATCTCCAGTCCGAGGTGGCCGGCTTCGACAAGGTTGAGGCAGAAATGCGTGAGGCGCAGAAGAAGCGGAGGATCGCTGCTGCTGCTCTTGATGCTGACAACCTTTTGGCTGCGCGTGCGCCTCTCATCGTTGACGCCGAAACGCGACTACCGGTGCTGGCCCAGGCGATCGAGGAACAGCGGCAGATTATTGCCACCGCAACCGAGCGCCTGACGCAAGCAACGACCGCGCTGGCCGCAATCGAATCGGAGAAGGCGCAGGCACTGGCCCTCATCGAGACGAACGCGCTGGCTGAAAGGCAAGTGCTTGAAGATCGTCTTGCGCAGCTGGAAAAGCCAGTGAGCGACGCTGAGGTAGAGGCTTACCAAAGTGTTGTCGCTCGTGCTGGCGCTGCACTGGTCGAAGTTCAGGCAAGGGCGCGTGCCCTTACCGAGCAAAAAGTTACTTTGACCGGAAAGCTCGAGGCCGCGCGTGCGCTAGTTGCGCGCTCCGGACAGGTGAAAGAGCAAGCTGAGCGACTGCAGGAGGAAATCGCGAAGTGGAAGCTCGCTGAAAAAGGGTTAGGTAATGACGGCTGCGTCGCGTTGAGTATCGACGACTCGGGGCCGGAAATCGCCGCCATCTGCAACAGCCTTCTCTCGGATTGCTTTGAGGGGCGATTTGTCGTACGCCTCGATACGCAGAGCGAAACCAAAACCGGGATGATGAAGGAGACTTTCGACGTGAAGGTCTTCGACGGACACCGGGGCACTGAAAAATCACTTGGCGACATGTCAGGTGGTGAGGAAGTTTTGGTCAATGAGTGTCTTACGCGCTCAGTGGCGCTCTACGCGTCGCAGTCCAGCACGACAAAGTGCGACACCCTGTTCACCGACGAAACTGACGGTGCGCTCGACCCCGAAGCAAAGCGCACGTTCATGCAAATGAAGCGTGCCGTTCTCAAGCAAGGCGGCTATGGCCGAGAGTTCTTCATCACCCACACGCCTGAATTGTGGGAGATGGCGGATTACAAAATCATGGTAGCCGAACTGTAAATCCAACACCCCGGCGCGAAAGCGCCGGGTTTCCTTGCCCAAGAGCGCGGACCGCTTTTACTCCGACAAAATTTCCTGTAAGATATTTATGTCGGCCTCCGGCATTTTTGTACCCTCTTCCAGCTTTTCGATACCCCAGTATCGGAGAGCTATCAAAAAGCTCACTCCTTGATACCGCCGAACCTCGGCATACCTGGAGAATCCCATGAGCCTTAATCCTCAGGCCCCTAAAAGGCCCGATGACTTCGCATTCGCACTGCTGAGTTTTCCGTTCGACACCCTCGAAGCAATCGGCAGCCGCATCGCCGCCGCCTTCACCAGTAAATCCAAGCAGCAGCCGAAGGAGCCGGAACCGGCACCAGTCGGCGAACGCATCCCTGATATCACCGCAAACCAGCAGTACATGATCGCTGACCGCGTCCACCGCACGGAAGTGCGCGGCCGCAACGTCAGCTTCTACCAGTACCACGCCGCGCAGATTATTCGCATTACCTGCCGCGAGCTGCGTCACCTTAAACCGATCGATTTCACGCCAGCCATCGCCGAAGGCGCCGCCCTGGTGTACGACATCGACGGCGCAATCCAGTGGGTCCGGCAAAACGGACTCGAAGCGACCGCTGTGAAGCAGGCAGCGTCGAAAGAAGCGGGCCGCGCGAGCAAGGCGGCCGCCAAAACTCCGGAATTGAAAGAGGAACCAGCAAAGGCCAAGCCGGCAACCCCGGCAGCTGCTGCTGCGCCCCTCAACATCGTTCGCGCCACCGGCAACAAGAGCCAGCCCTTCACGGGCAAAATCGTGTCGTTCGGGATCACGCAGATCAAGAGCGAGGGCCGCAAGCCCTACCAGACGTACGCGATGACCTTGCGGTCGGAAACCGGTTCGTACGAAAAGCAGTTTATTGGTGAGCACCTGGCCGACCTCGTTACTGACCTTGGCCTGCGCGAAGGCCAGCTGGTCTGCCTGCAACTGCAGGGCAAGCATCATTTTGAAGTTGAAGTGGCCGGCAAGATGGAAGAACGCAGCCGCAATCACTACGCAATCGAAACCCTCTAAAAACTTAGGAAATCAACATGGCATCAGTCAATAAAGTAATTATCGTGGGCAACCTCGGCCGCGATCCAGAAATCCGATACCTGCCCAGCGGCGACGCAATCGCGAACATTGCGGTGGCCACCTCGTTCAAGTCGAAAGACAAGAACACCGGCGAGCAGAAAGAGCTCACCGAGTGGCATCGCATCTCCTTCTTCGGCCGCCTGGCTGAAATCGTGGGCCAGTACCTGAAAAAAGGCTCGTCGGTCTACGTCGAAGGGCGCCTGCAAACCCGCAAATACACCGACAAGGACGGCATCGAGCGCTACGCGACGGACATCATCGCGGAGAACATGCAGATGCTCGGCGGTCGTGCAGGTGGCGACGATGGTGGTGGCGATCACGACGGCGGCTATGAGCCGCAGCAGCGCCAGGCTCCACGCCCGGCTCCGCGTCAGGCTCCAGCAGCGCCAGCAGCTCGACCGCAGCCGCGGCAGGGCACTGGTGGCGGTGCAGGTGGTTCGCCTCCTAATCCGGGACCTCGTCCGAATCAGAGCTTCGAGGATGACGATATCCCGTTCCTGACCCAAGCTGGCGCAATGCCGATCGAGTTCTAGCCTGCAAATACCTGGTGTCGCCTTCGGGCGGCACCACGAAAACCTTCCCGGTTTTCTTGAGATGCCCATGTCTCACGAAAGCCTCTATCGACAGAGTGCCTGACCCTAATTTTATTAGCCACAACGTGGCAGTGAGGGCATATGGGAATCGACTTTTCAAAGGTGGACTGGGAGAAAAAACTGGTCGCCGCAGGGATTGATAGAAATTGCTTGAGGTTGAACAAGGCAGGCCCGTGCCCGCTTTGCTACGACGGTAAGCACGGCGGCAAACGCTTCCGTTTCGATAACAAAGGCGGCTTGGGTACCTGGTTCTGCCAGCAGTGCGGCGCCGGCAACGGCTACACGCTGATCGAGCGCTACACGGGTATGTCCAAGGTCGAGATCCTCAAGTTCCTCGACGATGGAACCTGTGGCCTCAGCTCGGACACGCCGATCAAACGCTTCACCTTCGAGGACACGGATTTCAGTCCAGAACAGGTTAAGAAGAACCGCGGAAAGCTGGTCGAGGTATCGGCCGGCACGCTGTCGCTGACCGGCAACGATCCAGTCTCCGTGTACTTGCGCAAGCGGGTACCGGGCTGCGACCTGAGCAAGATCAGCCCGGATATTCGCTTTCATCCTGGGCTGAAATTCTACGACGAAGGAGAGGACGGCCGGTTCATCAACAGGGGCACTTTCCCGACGATGGTAGCCCGGGCCGTCGACGCAGCTGGTCGACCGATCACGCTGCATCGCACGTACCTGACCTCGCAAGGGGATAAGGCGCCGCTCGAGGACTGCAAAAAGCAAATGAAGGGAATCCGCAAGCTCGATGGCGCTGCTATCCGGGTAATTGAGGTTCCGGAAAGTCGCACACTTGGACTGACGGAAGGTATTGAAAACGCTGTAGCTGTCGGAACCGGGTATCGCTACCGCATCAACGTTTGGTCGCTGCTGAACTGCGGCAACCTGGCGCTCGCCGACATTCCAGAAGGGCGGTTCGACAAGATCATCATCTTCGCGGATCACGATCGCATGGACGTCAAGAAGGAGTACCGGCCTGGAGAGCATTTCGCGTTGCTGCTCAAGGATCGACTGGAAAAACTGGGCTACGAAGTCGAAATCAGAATCCCGGCAGAAGAGGGGACTGATTTCGCCGACGTGTGGCTCTCGATCCAGAACCGGGAGCCGAAGACCGCTCCGCAGGCTACGAAACCACAGGCCCCTATCAGGCCTGCCATGCAACCTCGGCCTACCGTACGCCCGCCAGAACCGGCTTATGCGTAGCCAACAACTGTAACCACCGGACAGGCCCTTTTTTTGGGGCCTGTCTGTTGCCTTGAGGAATATTCGGTGTACAATTCATATCGTCGGTTTTCGGCATTTTTGTACAAGCTTCCGGTGCTCTCGTCAGCACTACACGAATTGCAGCGCCAGCTGGAGTTCGCACAACAATCCCCGCGCCCTCGCGCCACCAAAGTAACTTTCCGCTTACCGGTTTCCATCGGCAAGCCTCTTGCGCTTACTCCTTTTTCTCACCGCATTGCGGGATTTATTAGGAGCTTTTCATGAACAACAATTACCAACTGGCCGGACGTTCTCAAACTACCGGCTGGCACCCAAGCTTCGACGTCAATGCCAAGAACGACTATGGCATGACTCCAGCGGAAGTTGCACTGCAGGCCGGTAATCTGAGTGAGTTCGTGGAAATCACCTCCCACCCAGAATTCCTGCCTGCCAAGATGGGTCGCGTCGGCCTGTTCCTGGACATCTGCCGCCGTGAGTCCGAAGACCACTACAAAGCACTCAAGAATTTCCTTGATGCCAACTTCAAGTTCGACACGACCGTGTCCGGTTTCGTGAAACTGGCGTAACCGTCAGGCTGGCGCTTCTCTCCGATGCGCCAGCATCCTCCCCAATTCCCATCCGCTTTCCAGTCCCTCTGGAAAGCCGTCACGGCTTACTCCTTTTATCCCGTCGCTTTGCGGCATTTATTTGGAGTAGTTCACATGTACAACGCACTCGACCTCAGCAATGAGAACGACTTCCTGCAATTCTGCGATTCTGCGATTCCATCGATCTGACCCAGCACGCCGGCGCCACCTTCCAGGTCGGCTCCGAAGTTACGGGCATCGTCGAAGCGTAATACCCCGCAAGACCACACCGAACAGGCTCACCAGCTCGTCCGGCCTTCAAGCACGACCACACCCCCTGGAGTAATTCTCATGTACAACGCACTCGACCTCAGCAATGAGCAAGCCTTCCTGCAATTCTGCGATTCCATCGATCTGACCCAGCACGCCGGCGCCACCTTCCAGGTCGGCTCCGAAGTCACAGGCATCGTCGAAGCGTAATCCACCACCGCAAGACCACACCAAGACACCACCTCCGGCGTCACGTCACCTTTGCACAACTAACCTTTTAAGGGAAATCATGAAAAAGCAACCAAGCAATATCGAACAGCGTTACAGCTCCATCGTCTCCTTCTGCATCGCGTGGCCACTCTGCGCTGTGATATGGGTTTCGATGAAAGTCGTATGGCCGATCTTGCGCTTTTGTGCAAAGTTGGCCTGGAAGCAGATCGTTAAGGCACTGTCGAAATCGAAGGTCGTAAAACCTCCGAAGCCGACCTTGCCTACGCCTGAAATCTTCAAGGACGCACCGAACCTGGCACGTGCCAGACAGGTTCGCTTCTAAGCCACACACCCTGCAACGGCTCACCTAATGGTGCGCCGATTTTTTTACTCGAAAGGTAACACCCCATGAAAAAAACTCTCTCGCTGGCAATTACCTTCGCAGTCGCTGCAGCGGCTTCGATCGGCGCAAGCGCCAACGAAGTGATGGCCACCATCACCAACGTGACCCCGATCTACTCGGATCGTGTGCAAAACCAACAGGTTTGTGACCTGGTCTATGACCAGCCGCAGCAGGTTGGTGCGGTGAACTCGGGCAGTGTGATCGGCGGCATCGCCGGCGCTCTCCTGGGCAGCCAAGCCGGTGGTGGAAACGGGAAGTTGGCCTTGACCGCGCTCGGCGCGGTTACGGGCGCAATGACCGGCGATCGCATCGTGCAGCTGCAGCGCAGTCAGCCGCAGCAAGTTTGCCGGGTGGTTCAGCGCGTGGAGCAGCAAATCAGCAGCTACCGCGTCACGTACCAGTACCAGCAGGGCACTTACATGTCGATCCTGGCCTACGACCCTAGCCGGGGCGGGGCAGTGACCACTGTTCCGGTACAGATGAGCCTGAGCATGCGATAGCAGCTCGGCGCTCTGCCGGTTTGAATTAGCCCGATCCATTCCGCAAGGGATGGTCGGGCTTTTTTATTGAGAGCCTACCTCGACCTATCCTTCCTTCCTCGGACTGAAAAAAATGAACCTCATCATTAAAGCTGTAGCTGTACTTGCCCTCGCTATGCAGTGTCAAGCACCACAAGCGGCGCCAGCGATATTCGCAGCGCAGGCAGCACGCACCAATACCTTATACGCGGTCTCTGGCATCCTCCGCAGCAAAGCCGATGGCGCAGTTATCAAGCTTGTGCAGGGGCTGGCATATGGAGTGACCCGCGACGATGCTGTTGAGGCGTTCTCGCGCGATGTACTCACAAAATACAAGACATACACCCTGATCGACACGGTGGCCACGTCCCTGATGGTGCCAAAGCCGGTCTGCGGTGAAAGTATTTAAGCGGAACGGCAACGACGGGATCTGCTTCTACAACTAACTTATGTAACGCCCGGCCATTCCCGCGAGGGAGGACCGGGCTTTTTTCGTTAACGCGCCGAGCCAATCGGGGCGCGTCGCTTGCGGTTGATGCGACTCAGCAACATTTTTCAAGCGCCCTGAATGACGGGTGTTTCTCCTACAGAATATTTGTGAGTATTTGATAGAATTGACTCCAGATGAAAGGTGCACCGAGCAGAGTACGCATTCTTAAACCGGACAAAAAAAAGCCCCTGTAGATCACCAGGGGCTAGGTCGAAAAGGCTAAGCGGACTCAGGCAAGACAGTCCGTGCATGTGTGGCGAACAAAATGCGCCTCGATCAGATGAGGCAGCCGGCATTTCCTGCAGCGCATCACCTTCACATTGTCATTCGGGAATTTCGATGCGCCGCCACGGGGAATATCGCGCCACCCGATGCTGAATCCATTCCCGGCCAGGAGTGCGAAGCGTTCGGGACTGATCAGAGCCTCACCCCGGCATACGCCCAGGTAGTTGTTATAGCTCAGCGTGAAGGCGATTCCGTGAGCGTCTGGCAACGACTCGTGCTGTTCGCGGTAAGCGGCGTACATCAGGAGCAGCATCGCCGAGTGAAGGCGTAGCGTGCGGCTGGCCAGGAACCACTCGTGATTGGTAGGCGTCTGGCCGGATTGCGACTGCGCCCCTGTCACGGTCTTGTAGATCGCCCTGGAATCGGCAGGCTTGGTGCGTGCGACCGACGTGAGCGTGACGGCGCGGGCGCCCATGCCGGCGAGCGCCTGGGCAATCGCTACTTTCGATGCGTACGAAACGCTGGCCTTGTGATCCAGACTACCTGTCGTGTTCTGCATGGCGGTGCTTACAATGATGTGATTGGCAACTGTTCCGAATAGGACTCGAGCAGGACACGCAGCAGTGCGTCCTCGCTACCAGACCCTTCCAGGGCAGCCTTGAATTCCGGGCTTGCGATACGCAGCAGGAAGATGGGCAGACCGGTCATCAGCAGGGCGTTCAGCTTCGCCTTGTCCATCGTGGCCAGCTTCTTGAGCGTCTCGGCGTTCGCACCGAACACTGCCGGCGCCAGCGGATCTTGGTATTCCACCATCGCCACCAGTGCTTCTACCACCGCAAAGTTTGCCGCTTCGATCTTTTTGCGCACTACGCTATGCGTGTCGAAGATCGCTTTTGCTACTGGAATGTTGTTCTCTTTCACGATGGCTCCTATGCTCCTGCTTTCGACAGCTGCTGGCCGAACAGGACGAATGTCTCGCCAAGCGATGCAATTGCCGTCTTCACGGCAGGATCTTTTTCTGAAAGCGACTTGAGCAGCGCGATCGGGAACTGCGCGATCAGCGTATCGGCTTGCTCTTTCATGGCCAGGAACTGCGTGGCGCTGGCGCTGGTTTGCTGGACCGCATCCTGCAGCTTCTTCTGCTGCTCAGTAAGGGTACCGATCTCGGCCGCGACTGCCTCGCGCTGGCCGACAAGCGACTCAAGCTCACGGTTCTTGGCATTAATCGCTTCTTCGACACTGGCGTACCCGGCCGGCACGACTTCCTTCTCTTCGAACTTGATCTGCGTTTCCTGCGAGCGCAGCTTTTCGATTTCGGCCTCGAGGTCGCTGCGGCGCTGCTCTGCACGACGCAGCAGCTCGGCCTGGCTCTCGACCTCGCGCTGATTTCGCGCACGCTCCACTTCACGTTGCTGCGCCAGGTCGGCAAGTTGACGCGTTTTCGCGGTCAAATCGGACTGGGCACTTGCCAGCTGGGTGACGGCGTCGGCCTCAGCCTGATTCAGCGCATTGATGACGACGTTATGATCGATCGTCGTCCCTTGCGAAGCCAGCGCACGTAATTCCTCAACAACGCTGGTATCAGTAGAAGGGGAGAGCAGCGCAAGTGCGCGCTGGGTGAAGGCATTCGCTTCGTTCAGGTCGACCTGGCCATCGACCGTGAAGTGGGTGTTGAGTACCTTATTGATGTGCATGTAGCGCGAGATCATCCGCGGTGCGAGACCAAGCTCGGCCTCGACAAACGAACGGAAGCGGTCGCCAAGGATGTCGCGCATCAAGCAAAGCTGCTGGGTCATCACGTAGAGTTCGCCGATCAGGCGGCGGCCTGACGAGCGAAACTCGCTCACCGACATGCGAAGTCGCATCTGGTCTTCGCTAGACAGGTTTCCCAAATCCAGTGCGCTCCAGTCAGCGTGCAGTGCGGTGGTGTCCGAAGAAGGTACTGCCAAAGTCATAGGTAGCATTACAGGTCCAAATAAGCAGTTCGATAGACGTAAAAAATTATGCCCTTTTTCCTGTGGGCAAGATTCTTAAAACGATTGGACTTTTCTGTAGGACTCGCTGAGCAGCGCAGTTACATCATTCCCGGGAGAGAATGCGATCATCCATGCCAAGAAACGCGTCGGGGGCCGAAGTTTTCTTAGCCGCAAGCGTAGTTTGTGCAACACCCTCCGTCAACTAAAAAGTGTATCCCATGAGAAATAGTGTGTCGTAAACCGTCGTTTTTTTGTGAACATTCGATTGCCACTATGCAACGCACGATTTTCATAGTACACGCTTAACTATCTTGTCTAAAAAGCATCTTTCCGACAAATGATGGTCAAAAAGTGACTTTGAAATTGTAAAGTGAAATAGGGAATCTCACGAAAATCAAGACGTTAGCGAAACTGATGGATGGACACCGCGTCCATGCTACCAAGGCGAAAAAGCGCTCGGGCGCCGCAACCCTTTCGTGTCACCCGGGCTCGGACGACGATCAAAAACCGACTGGTTTAAATAATCCGTTCACATTCGCATGTGCCGTTCGGGCAGTGGCCAAGATAATTCCATCATGGAAAATATGCTGACCCCTATCCCGAGCGCTGATCTCGTCATGGGCTCCCATGAGGCAATCGATGCGATCAAGACTGCCGCAGGCCTGACCGATGCGCAGTTCGCAGCGTTATGCATGCCGGTGCTGCGCGCCTACGCGGAGCACGTCCAGCGGCTCCCGCTCACTGCCGCTGCTTTTGGCTCGCCCAAAGGAGCTTGGGAGTTTGGATTGACAGCGACCAGGGTCGCATACAGTTACGCTGGCACCGTGATCTTCTTCCCCACGCTGGGCGCCGAAGAACGGCGTCTGCTCGAGCCCCAGTGCCGGTACATGGCTTTTCTTGCCACCCTGGCGAGCGCCGTAGCCACTGTGGCCGAGTCGGGCATCCTAATCGCAGGCGATGATGAGTACCATCCGCTAAACGCGGATGGCACTCTCCACGCTTGGCTCACTGAGCACTCTAACGCGCGCTTCTCCTGGCGTATGCCTGCCGCCCCGTTAAGCGGGCAAGCCGGCGCGGCCATCGCAGCGAACTTCATACCGAAACGCCTTCTGGCCAACTTCGACCTGCGTGCAGTGCTGATGATGTTCGAAGCCATCAACCCGAAAACGACCATGAACGGTGTCGAGTCGACGCTAGCCCGCGTCGTGCGTCAGGCAGTCCAAGGCGTGCTTGAACACTACAAGGCGAAACAGGCAGGAACCTTCCAGCCAGAAGCGAATGCGATGGGAGTATCGTCAGCGGAAGCAGGGAAGGTGGCCAGCAAGCTCATAGCCGCAGCCAACCCAACTATTCTCGCCAATCCGTTGGAAACGCCAGCTGCCACGGCGCCAGCTGCTGCACAGCCTGGCACAGCAGCTGCCACAACGAACCTTCACAAGGCGACAGCGACGGAAGCGCAAGCGCAAGCGCCCGCGCACGATCCGCACCAGGCGGCGATCACGCAGGGCGTTTCCGCTGCAGTCGCCAATCCGGCCGCCCCCTCGCAGCCGATGGCAGGTGACGCAAACGAAGCGGAAGAAAAGCTCGCACGCGGTCACAAGGTGCTCAGAGAGTGGTTTAGTGCGTTGAAGCTGCACCCGCAATTCCACGTGTTGAAGGACCAGCTCGTGATGGACAACGCGGGGATCGAGGTTCCGGTTTCGATGCTTGGCATGTTCGGCGTGTCGGGGGCGACGGTGCGCAAAATGATGGACGACGCCGGACTTATCCTGGGGCGCTCAGCTAACGCGCGAGGTGTGATCTTGCACCCTGGCCTGCGCGATCGCTTCATTACCCAGTAATCAAAGTAACTTCCAATACGACTACATTATGTCCCGCACCTATCACGACATGTTCCGGCCCGTGTACGAACTGCCTTCCTGCCTCTCGTGGGCTGCATCGTCCGCACTGCTCGCAGCGCTTCACCCTCCCATGTGGCCGGTCGCGGCGGCCGCCGTCGTCGGCGCATCCGCATTCCGTGGCAAGCAGGCGATCGACCTCTACCGCTTTCGTGCGTCACTCTCGGCGCTGCGGGTGGAGACCATCAATGTCAGCGATGCGCTGGCCATCTCCCGGCGCCATCTCAAGATCGACGGTGGACGGCACAAGGAATCTGATGGAAAGGGCGGCTTTTGGCTCGGCCGCGGATTCCGCTGGACGCAGCAGCATGCCGAGATCTCGCGGCAGATTATGTACCGCAGCCCAGGCGAAATACAGGGGCCTCCCGACTGGCTGCCCGCCCCCATTCTCAAGGCAATCCAGCCGAAGAACTTTGTTCCCTTGAAGGCAGACAGTGTCGGCGTATCATGGATACATGGCATCAGCCCCGACGAAGAGGAACTGACGCTGCCGATCGAAGCTTTGCCTGGGCACACTCTTGTGGTCGGGACGACGCGGGCCGGCAAGACGCGTTTGTACGAGCTGCTTACGACCCAGATCGTCCATGCGAAGAAAATCCTGATCATCATCGATCCGAAGGGTGATAAGGACTGGGAGCGGCGAGTGCGCAAAGAATGCGAACGCGCCGGCCGGAAATTCCTCTACTTCCATCCGGCCCATCCGTCCAAGTCGATCCGCATGAACCCACTTGCGAACTGGAACACGGTTGCGGAAGCGGCGACGCGCATCGGCCAGCTGGTCGACGCCGAGGGCACGTTCGGCGCGTTCGCGTGGAAGACGCTGTTCCGCGTTATGCGGGCGCAGGTTGCCGATGGCATGCGGCCGAACATCAGGACCGCGAAAGAATACGTCCAAAACGGGGTCGAACCGTTGCTGGAGAGCCTGTTGAAGAAGGCTTTGTACCAGCGGCTCGGTGGCGCTTGGGACCAGGACCTGGACACCTTCGTAGAGAAGCAGCAGCGCGGGAAGACGTCCCCGTTCAAGTCCGAGCGATTGGAAGGGATGACCGGCAAGTTCCTCTCATTGAAGATCAAGGACGAAGCGATTGAAGCGCTGATCGCCATGGTCAACCACTCGAAGGAGCACTACAGCAAGATGATTCAGGTGCTGGAGCCGATTCTGGAAATGCTCGGGTCGGACGAACTCGGCGCGATGCTCTCGCCCGATCCGCTCGACTTGAACGACACGCGGCCGATCTACGACACGCAGAAAATTATCGAGGAAAACGCAGTCCTGTACGTCGGCCTGGACTCGCTATCGAACAAGATTATTGGCTCCGCGATTGGCTCGATCCTGCTTGCGGACATTGCCAGCGTCGCCGGCGCCATCTACAACTTCAAAGACAAGCCGGACGACATTTACCTGTTCATCGATGAGGCAGCAGAAGTGATCAACGACCAGGGCATTCAAATCCTGAACAAAGGCGGCGGCGCCGGTATCAAGGCCTTTATCGCCACACAGACTATCGCCGACTTCGATGTAGTGTTCGGCAATAGCGCGAAGACAGGCCAGGCGCTGGGGAACCTGAATAACGTACTCTGCCTGCGCGTGAAGGACCCGGACATGGCTGAGTGGATCGCTACCTCGTTCGGCAAGACTGCGGCCCGGGACGTCCGTGTGACGCACACGACAGGATCCGGTTCATCGAAATCGTTCACAGAATTTAGCGGTTCAACAGCGCGGGCGATGAGCGAAGTCGAAATACCATTCGTAAGCGGGGACTTGCTTACGCGACTGCCTGGCTTGCAGTTCTTCGCGTTCCTCGCCGGTAGCACGCTGTACAAAGGGCGCTTGCCGTTGTTGCAATAAGACGACTGAGCAACAAAAGATATCGAACAGCACCATTTCCTACAGACAATTCGGCGACAAGATGCAATCATTAGCAAACTATAAAGAGTTTCAAGCGGAGGACTAGATGGATAAGAAACAACTATTAGCCGAGGCCGTTAAAGCCGCCGGAGAACAATCAAAAGCCAAGCAGCTGTGGGTCGTCGATCCGATGATCGAAAACATCGCCATGTCCTTCGCCGAATACGTTGGAATGGTGTCGCTGGGACAAGATGGCAAGCCTTTACTGGTCGGCGCAGTCAAACGGGCCATGGAAGCGTATGAGGCATTCGAGCATTCCCCACGCGCTGCGCGCGCAGCGTTCGTGCGCTCGCTGCTGGCCAACAGCCAAGAAGTCTTCGCCCAGCAAGTCATCGTCGAGACGCCTCGCGGCGATATCGCGTGGATGCCTTTCGCTTCAAGCGTCACCGAGTTTCTAGCCCACTACCAGGGCGCAGAGGTCGACGTCGAACGGCAGGAATGCAAGATCGCAGAGCCGATCACGAGCACGTTTTTGATGACCAAGATCATTCCAGCGTCGCTGCTCGACCAGACTTCGTTAGCTGAACTGATCGGCGACCCTAACCAGCTCGCATAACGACATGGCTATTCACCCGGTAAGTGTACAAAACTCCTTTGGTAGCCATTTCATTCTGTGGTCGATATTCTTGCCAATCCTGGCGCTGATATTCGTTCCTCTTGTCGTCCCCGACCAGACGCTGACGCAGCCGGAAGTTGAAATGGTTGCCGCCTTGGGCGTGAACGTGGCCGACATGACTCAATCGGTTGATCAGCGCTTCGCGGCGATGTTCGTTGAAAATGGTTTTATGGCCAAGACTCAAACCTTTTTCGGCAGCTCGAAAGGCGGGATTCTCGACTTTGCCAGCGGCTGGATTAACGGCGTCTGGCTTATGCTGTATAAAGCGACATGGCGTTTCTTCGCGCTGAAATCGATCTTCCTGCTCCCATTGCTGGTGCTTGCGATTCCGGCCGCGGTCGACGGCTTTATGGTGCAAGCGACCAAGAAATATCGATTTGAGAATTCCAATCCGGTTTTCTTCTATTCGTCCATGCACACCATGGTATTTATGTTTGGCCTATTTGCGTTTCTCCCAATGGCTCCGTTCAGCTTGTCAGCGACAGCTTTGCTCACGATCGTGATCTTACTCATCGGCGGCATCTGGCTAACGGCATCAAACTTCCAAACCGGTACATAACAAAATGGCGCCCTCGGGCGCCATTTTTCATTTGTCGAAAATTCTCTTTCTAGCGATTGCGCTGCGCGTCGCCTCTGCGTATGACAAGTGCGGATTGACAGCAAGTTCGGTGGCAATTAAGCGGTCGGATTCGCGTTCCGCCTCCTGGCATAAACCGCGCAGTTCATCCAGCATTTCAAGCTGGAACTGGCCCGAGACATCAGCGCTGGCGTCGGCTTCAGATACGGACACATCGCCTTCCTCGACCGCCTGGATCTCACTGTCGCCCGCCGGCGCCGACCAGCCGCGCAGTCGGCCCCAGAACACGTACAAGGTCACGCCAAGCAGCAGCACCGCGGTAGAGGCCTTGTTCATGAACGAACCATCATCCGCATAGCCCACCAACTTCACAATGACAAGCGGCGGAAGAAAGCAGACGATCATCCGGAACCAGAGGCGCTCGTCCATCATGGTGAGAAATTCAGACATATTCTTTGGCATTGCAATTTTCCTTGCGTTAAAGCGCCAGCTTAGGCGCGAGATTTATTGGTTGGCTTAACCGTGAAATTCAGCGATTGCGCGTATCTCTTCAAATCCTTATCGGTCACCGGCGAGGTGAGATAGGGCACTTCCAACGGATCAACTTTGCCGGTACTGGTAACGACGGCAAATAGGCGCAGTAGCATAGAGGCTAGTGCTTCTGGCTTTAAATCATAAGTCCGGTGCAACGCCTCCCACAAAGCAACTTCGCCATCGGCCAACCTTACCACTCGTCGCGTGAGATCGGCAGCTGGAGCCCATCGTTGAGCATTTTGGGACCTCAGCATCTTTAGCAGGGTGTCACGAAAACGGCGAGAGTATATATAACCTGTCGCGTCCAGAGCGGCGTTGAAATCGCGCGGTTTAGGTTCCGCCTCGAACTTGACAGAAAATTCGGTGCATAAAGTCTGCATTCTTTTCTCAAGTTCAGCAGCGAGTAATTTTCGCACATGGCTACACACCGCTTTAGACGGCGAGGGCAACGACAACTCCGCAAATGCGGCTTCAATTTCGGAGTCTGGAATTTGGAAGCGCAACATTGGCGCGAGCTTTCCCACGACCAGCTGAAAGTCACTTTCTGTATGTCGATGCGGCGAATTCATCAGAATCTTTGGTAATTTAAAAGCATCAAAAAAATATAGTAGCGCGGATTTTTCCGGACGCAAGCAAGTAAGGCGCAATCTCTCTCTCTCTCTGCAAAAGCAAGGGGCAGCGACACGAGTGTTGGAAGGGCGCGGCGACAGGCGAAGCGTAACTTTAGCGGCACAGCGCTTGTTATGGTGTAGGAATAGTGAAAAAAGTTGGCGCGAGGCAAAAAACTTGGTACAGTAGCGACGTCGCTATGCGGCATTGTTGTTCCCCTGCGTCACCCCATAATCTGCAGTTCCGCTTCCCTAATGCTCAAGCATTAGCGAGGCCGTCACATGGTCTTGCTCATTTCACACAGCCGCACAGCGGCAAGGAAATGGCATGCTTCCCACCCTTCTCAAGTGTCCGAGGGTTGGACACAAAACATTCGAAAACTCCCTTCCAAGCATTACCGTTGGCAACGCCAACACCGCAAGTCAAATCTCCAAGATCATCCGCGCGTACTCCTGCGTGGTGGACGAGATGCAGATGCAGTTCCAACCCGGCGAGCTTCAAAAAGCTGACCTGGTAGCAGCATCGACGATGTTCACACATTGCCGCTTCGTCCTTCAAACCTTCGAGAACAACAGGCAGTTGTTCAAGCACTCCGCGTGCTGCATCTTCCAGTTTCAAACCACCATCACCGGCTCCGGTGAAAACTTCGTCTTCGGCATCTTCATCACCGACGGCGACCGCAACCTTATCGACTACTGCGTTGACACCGCGCTTGCCCACAAGCGCCGGCCAGTCCTGCATAGCCTCATGCGTGCAGTTTGCACCGCCGCGTCCGTAGCTCGTCGCCTCGACCACTGAAAGCTTTACATCATGCAAATCCAACCCTCCCAAGGCCTGACCCTGGCCGACATTCCAATGGGCTTTTTCCCAGACGACGTTTCCAGCGCAACTGCAGCGACCCGCACGGCTCCCGAGCCGGCGCCGTTTGCAGATGCAGCCCCAGCGAAAGCTGCGGGTCCGGCGCAAAGCCGCGCATTGAAGATCGCTCGCGCTAAAACGGGCGAATCCGAACTGCGGCTGCTGGCTGAACAAGCCGGCACGGAAGTCCACTTCGTGCTCGTCAGCTCGACCATCGCTCCCTACGCTACCAAGCGTGAGGTGCTGGTCAAGCCAGGCAAGAAAAAAGCTCCCATGAACGAACTGCAAGCGGTCGAGGAATTCGAACGTCGCGTTGCACTGGCCTATCCCCCGGAGAAGCTGCGCAACAACAAGATCGTTGCAATCCACCTCAACCTCATCTAAAACTTACTTCGGAAAATCCTCATGGCACATCAAGTCACCATCACCGGCCGCGGCATCGCGGAAATGGCTTTCGTCGGCGAAACACCTTGGCATGGCCTTGGTCAGATCCTCCTGCCCGATGCGTCCATTGAAGAATGGCGTCTCGCTGCCGGTATGGACTGGGAGATCAAGCGCACGCACGTTCAGTACACGAACGGGGAGCTGCACGACTGGAAAGAAAATCAGGTTCTGTACCGCAGCGACACGAATAGCCCACTGGCCATCGTTTCGCCAAAGTACAAGGAAGTGCAGCCTCGACAGGTCCTCGAGTTCTTCCGCGACCTGGTCGAAAAGAACGGCTTCAAACTGGAAACTGCAGGAACGATGAAAGGCGGCCGCCGCTTCTGGGCGCTCGCCAACACCGGCCTGGGCGGCGAGGTTGTCGACGGCGACAACGTCAACACCTACCTGCTGCTCGTGACCAGCTGCGATGGCGGCCTGGCCACCACCGCGCAGTTCACCAGCGTCCGCGTCGTGTGCAACAACACGCTGCAGATGAGCCTGAACGAAAATCACGGCACGCGAGTTTCGGTGCGCCACAACACAGCCTTCAACCCGAACAGCTTCAAGGCTGAACTGGGTCTGAATGCGACCGAGGTCTTCACCGACTTCATGGACCGCATGAAGGGCTTCGCAAACACTTCGCTCTCCGGCGCCCGTGCTGAAGAAATCATCGAAGAAATGTTCGCGAAGAAGGGCGTCATCGTCCCGATCCGTGCAACGAAAGGCTTCAAGACGGTCATGCAGCTGTTTAACGGCGTCGGCAAGGGCTCCAGGCTCGATGGCGTCGCTGGTACCGCATGGGGCCTCGTGAACGCCGTGACGGAATACTCGGACTTCCATATCCGTGCGAAGAACCAGGAATACCGTCTCGACAGCGCGTGGTTCGGTGCTGGCCGTGCCTTGAAAGACAACATACTCGAAATTGTGGCAGAAGTTTAAGCCACGGCCTCACGGCCCAAACCCCCTCCGGGGTTTTCTCATGCGGTGCGTATGCGAAAGCCCAAACTAACTTTTTCAGTACCAGTCTGCCAGACAGACTAGTGCCACAAGCACGCGACCTTCTGACGCCTCGAACGAGGCATTAAGTAGATTGACAGGCATACGCCGCTCACTAACTTGCAACGGCGAACGCCGCGAAGGAACCGCAATGAACGCACCAATGAAATTCTCTGTCCTGTCCACCCGGGCAGCGAACACCGACCAGCAAATCCGTCTCGGCGGCAAGATCCGCGCCGGCATCAAGGTGTTGACCAATGCTGCGAAGGGAAACCCAAAGGCAGTCTCCATCTACAACGAGGGCGTGGAAAAACGCCTGAAATTCACCGACATCGAAAAACGCATCAAGGATGCGACCGGCCTTACCAACCCGATGTTCCCGCGTAACACCCCCTTCTTCAACGTCGCCGCTTCCGATTTTGGAATGCCCGAAATTGCGGCGCTCATCGTCGACACCTACGGCGAGATTCGCGAGCATAGCGACAAAAAGCAGCTCTACCGCTTTCCTGTCGTGTTCCACTCCGACGACCTCAACGAGGTGTACCCCAACCAGTTCAAACGCCACGGTTTCGAGCCGCACTACGAGTCGCATTATGGCGAGGATGGCGAGCGTTACTGCCGCTACTTTCCCACGGTGTCGGATGAGCAGGCAGCCCAGATTCGTGCACGCCGCATCAAAAAGGTACCTCGCCGCGAGAAAGTTGTTCGTGGGGTCTGCGACCCTGGCTCTTGCCATGAGTTCGGACAGGGCCAGTGCAAGTTCCGCGGCCGCCTGCTGTTCTACGTGCCGGGCATTCCGACTACTGGAATGCTTGGAATGGAAACCAGCTCCGAGTATGCGGCGGAAGGAATCTGGTCCGACCTGGAACGCATTCGCGATGCGCTCGGGACAATCCCTCGCTGGAACCCGAACAAGCCTGGTGCACCGATCTTCTGGATCACCAAGTCGTTGGAGCCGCGCACGTATTTCGATGAACACGGGAAGAAGCAAAGCGGCTTCCAGTGGGTACCGAAACTGCAGGCCGACATCGACATCGGTGCGCTCCTGAGCAGCGGTAAGGTCATGGCTTTGCCCTCGGCCCAGACGCCGGTTGCATGGTTGTCGCAGCCTAAGGGAATGCCGGAGGCAGTGTTATTGCCAGCGGGAGAAGCCACCCCACCCCAGCAGGAAGGGCAGGGAACGCAACAGCAGGATGCTCCCGACGTCAACGACCAGCTCGATAGCTTAGTCGAAGCGATGGGCCTCGACAACGAACTGGTGATGCAGTATTTCGACATCAAGATCGCGCAATCCTGGGAGAACGACACGGCCCATGTGGAAACCGCCATCAAAATGCTCGAACCGTTGATGCGCCTCGGCAACGAATGCGCAGCCAAGCTCATCGGTTTGTCCGTGCGCGTCTCGCAGATGGGAATTGCGCCCGCCGATTTCAGCGCTTACGCCCTTGCCCGGTATGGGAAGGGGTATACGGCGAAAATCGATGTGCTCTCGCGCATCGAGGCCGATATCGAGGAGCTGGCCAAGCTGCCCCGCGACGCTGCAATCGCTCACGTAAAACAAATCGACACCGCTGCGCAAGCAGCATAAGCAAAACCGGCGACAGAAGGATCGTCCAATCGACAGCGTCACCGTGCTTCGGCATGGTGACGCGCTTCGACGCCGCCTCACAGAATTCATAGATATGTACACGCAAATTAAACCGAACCAAAAACCATCCACCCCAGTCTTCGTAATCTCAGGCGACCCTGAGCCGTCCGCTACCTTTGTCGCCGGAAAGTGTGTCTGCAAGAACTGCCGATCCACCGACTTGACCTTTTACCGCTATCTGTCCGATGCGAAGTGCTCGTGTGGTCAATGGCAGAATGAGGACCGGATCGATCACTGAACTTACAATCCCTTGAACTGATCCGTTGCTGTGGCCCAAACCACAGGAACGGATCAGTTGCAAGCGGTCAACTTTTGCGTTACTCTTCTGTTGTCGCCCTGCGGCATTTTTGTACCCAGCTTCCCACATAGCGCTTCGCCGCTCATCAATACCAACTTTCTGCTGCTGTCCGCATAAGAAAGTGTGCGTCACCACTCCAGATTTCCCTCGCCGGCATCCGGCATAATTTGGAGATTCCCCCATGCAATTATCTGGCCATATCCAGCCACTCGGCACCGCTGTGTCGCCTGCAATCGTCAACGAAGCCCTCACCAACCTCGAACCAGTCGCTGCACCAGCAGTAGCAGCACCAGCCGTTGCAGCTAAACCAGTTGCACCGGAAGCTGCGAAACCTGCGGCAGAAGCGCCTCGCGCGATCAAGCTGAAACACATCAGCGAAGGCAACAACCCGCGTACTTACTTCGATCCGACTGAGATGGCCGAACTGGTCGCCTCGGTGAGCGAGCACGGCGTGGCGCAAGCCATCCTGGTTCGTCCGAAGAACGGCGGCTACGAGATCATCGCCGGCCATCGTCGTTACCGTGCTGCCCTCCAGGCACACGGTGAAGAGTACGAGATCCCGGCGCTGGTTCGCGTGTGTACCGATGCAGAAGCTGAGATTCTGGCCAACGTCGAAAACACCATCCGTGCCGACATGTCGCCGACCGAAGAAGCTGTTTCAGCGGCCTCGGTTGTCGGCCGCGTCAAGGGTGATCGCGAAGAAGCAGCCCGGGTCCTTAGCTGGTCCCGCAGCAAGCTCGATTCGCGCCTGGCGCTCATGAACTGTGCTGACGCTGTCCGCACGGCTCTCAACGAGCGAAAGATCCTGCTCGGCCACGCTGAACTGTTCGCTTCCCTGGCAAAGGATCGTCAGGAAAAGCTGCTGCCGGTCATCATGGAAAAAAAGACCTCGGTTGCAGAGTTGAAGGGCGTCATCGAGCAGGCATCGTCCAAGCTCGAGTCGGCAATCTTCGACAAGAGTGACTGCAACGGATGCGCGCACAACAGCACCGTCCAGGCCAGCATGTTCGAACAGTCCATCACCGATGGCAGCTGCACGAATTCGGCATGCTACAAGCAGAAAACCGAAGACCAGCTCCAGTCGATCGCAGTTTCGCTCAAGGACGAATACCCGGTCATCCGAATCGTTCGTGCGGGCGACAACTCGACGTTGGTCAAGCTGTCGGCTGACGGAAAGGCCGGCGTTGGCACCGAACAAGCAGATGCTTGCCGTTCGTGTGCGAACTTCGGCGCCGCAGTCAGCGGTCTGCCGCAAGGCATGGGCAAAATCTTTAGAGACCAGTGCTTCGACACCGTTTGCAACTCGCAGAAGGTGGCCGCTCGCATCCAATCCGAACAGCAGGCGGCCGCGGAAGCAGCAGCCGAAGCTGCGGCCCAAGCAGCCGCGGCGAAGAGCACGCCAGCAGATGGCAACGCGAAAGCGGCGCCGAAAGCAGGAGCAGCCCCGAAAGCAGCGCCGGTGGTGGTCAAGGTGAAGGAAGGTGACCGCGTCAAAGCGTACCGCGAGAAGGTCTGGCGTGCAGCGATGAAGAAAGAGATCTTCGCTTCGCCGGAACTGTCGAGCCGCTATCTTCTGGCCCTGTGCCTGAACGAAAGCGCTCGCCACATCAGCGGAAGCGCGTTGGCGAAAGCGCTGCAGTCCATCACGGACCAAAGCAAAGCTACGGATCTGGGCGGCATCGCTGAACAGGTATGCGGACTGGACGAAACTGTCGCGGCACGCATCACCAATCTGATCGCTGTTTCTGCGATGGAGAACTTGGAAGTGAGTCATCTCCAGCGCCTGGCCAAGTATCACCAGCTCGACCTGACGAAACACTGGAAGCTCGACAAGGAGTTCCTCGACCTGCTCACCAAGAGCGAGATCGGGGTAATCGCCAAGTCGGTCGGCCTGGACAAGGCGATCGGCGAGGGCTTCACCAAACTCTTCAACGAAAAGAAGGACGACATCATCAAGAAGCTGCTCGGGGTCAAAGACTTCGACTACTCCGCGACGATTCCTCCTGTCCTCAAATACTGAAATACCTGAAAGCGCCCCTGTGGCGCTTTTTTTCAATCTCTAGGAAAAACATCATGTTCATGCAACTCGATTCCATCATCACGGAAGAAACCTCCCTGACCCTCAAGCTCACGCGCGGGGCCAACGGAACCCTCAAGGTCGTCGTCATGCCGACAACGTCCAGTAAGAACCCGGCGCTGGCTCAACCGCTCGCGATGGCTGCAACCCCTGCCGAACTCGATGCCGGCTTTGCCGACCTCATCGGCACGTACCAGGCAAACCGCCTGAGCCTCACGGCTCAAGTGGCAGCAACGGCCGCCATCCTGGGTGAAGCTACCAAGAAGGCGTCGGACAAGGCTGTTAAGTCGCTCAAGGCGAAGGACACCACGAAGCCGGCCGTGAATGCGACCGGGGGCGATGGTGAACCCGACGACGAAAACGACGATGCAGTTGGTGACACGATCGACACCTCGGCCAACATGGCGAGTGCACCGGCCCCGGCGCAAGGCGCGTCGGATAAGAATGACCTGCTGGCGCTGCTGGGGTAATCACCATGACGATCGAAGTTCAAACCCTCACCCGCACCTTCTCGTTCAACGGCGTCAACCTTCCCGATCCTGGGCCGGACTTCACGCCAGAAGAAGTGAAGGACGTGTACGTCAACATGTATCCGGACCTGAGCACCGCTGTGCTGCAGGACCCGGAGATCGCCGGCGACAAAGTCGCATACAAGTTCGTCCGCAACGTCGGCACGAAAGGCTGAAATGCTTCGTCAGCAGATCGATTCGATCCTGCGCGGCGAATCCCCTACCTGGCTCCAGCCGGGTGGGGGACGGCCCGTGATCGTGGTGAATGAGGAAGTAACCAACTGCTCCATGGCAGTAAAAAAGTTACTTTCGCCGTCAACCCGAACAGCCCAGCCCTTGCGGCTGGTGTCCTCGCAAATCCCGCCGATTTTCTAGCGGTTCCACCCCCGATTCTTCGGGGGTTTTCTTCTGCGCCGCGCATAAGAAAGCCCTCTGGCTTGCTCCTTTCCTACCGCTATGCGGAAACCGTACAGGAGTAGCAATGCAACTCAATCCAATCGAAATGCGCGTCCTGGAAGGGATCGCCAATGTCTCGCAACCGCCAGCCCTGGCGTTTCAACTCCCCACCATCAGCGCGGCCGTACCGCACTTCACGGAAATCGTCAACCGAGAGGTCGACTACACGACGCTCGCTCGCACCTTGGTCGAAGCTAACGTGATCACGCCCGAGATGATCGGTGCGCACGCAAGCACGCCAAAGTGCATTCTGGAGCAAGGCCTGCGGGCCTGGTTCAACGAACGCACCGAGCGCATGCACTACCTGAAGTTCGATGTGCGCGTCTTCGACGCTGTCGCAGCAGGCGACATCCAGTTTGGATACGAGCATGAACCGACCACCTACAAAAACTGGGTGTTCGGTCTCAGCGGCTACGAAACGTCCGAGGTTCGCGTTGCGGAACCTGTGGCGCTGGAATTGGAAAAGAAGTGTCCCGGCCTGTTCTACACCGCGTTCTCTGCGATGGAGGCAGGCGGTTGGAAGACAGCCGACATTCTCACCCCAACGATGATTATCGAGCAAACCGCCTCGTATCAGCTTTGGGATGGCGACCTGTCTGAAATTCCGACCGACGAAGAGGCCATGGAATACCTCGTGGACCGCTACGGTGAAGACGCTGATCGCTACCTCCCGAGCGCCTTGATGAAAGTTTGGGGGCAGGGCTTCTGCTTCGCCAGAAAAGGGCAGCGCTCGATCGGAAAACGCAAACTGAAAAAGCTCTGTAATGCGAGCGATAAGCAGGTTGCCACGATCGCTCGCCAAGTGCGCAAGGTCCTCGACGCACGCAAGTATGTCGACGAGTGCGGCGCCCAGTTCAACGGCGCCGGCGGCGAGCCATTATTCACGGCCTGCTCCATCGGCTTCAACCGCGATGACCGCTACACCGAATTCATCGACTCCCATGTGAATGGTATCTATGAATCGGGCGAGTATTCGGAATTCCTCACCATCAACGAGCTTCCCTCCGATCCGGACGAACTCGACAGCTATTTCATAAAACTCGACGCACTGTTCCGGCTCATGGCCGAAGTAGACGCGCTCATCCCACTTCTCTCGATCGGCGACGCCGATAAATAAGGATCTGCAATGCACGACTTTTCAATGCACGCCGGCGATGTTCGCCTGAAACTTTCCGGGGCCTTGCTCCTGTATTCAAACCCTAACGACGCCAGTTCGGTCACGTACGTGACAAAACACGAAGTGCGTGACGTTGGCACCGCGACAGCGCCAAGCCAGCAGATCATGGCTGGCAGCGCCATCACGGCCGAAGCACTGATCGCGATGTTCGAACAGCTCACCAAAACCCATTCGCTCAACACTGACATTCTCCCGGAGAACGTCGTAAGCATTTCGGCGGAACACATGGTTTGGTGGCTACCCGAAGGCAAGCGCCGCGCGTTCTTCAAATGCGCAGAACTGGGTCAGCGATGGGGCAACTTGCCTCATCCGCCGCTTCTGTTCGTCGTGGTCAAGGAGTCGTGGTGCATCTTCGCGCTCCCGAAAAACGAGCGTCCGAATGGCGAGACTGCCCTGTGTCACGCGCCGTACTTCAACGTCAACGATAACCACTCGATCTGCACCGGTACCGCGAACATTCCCCGCAAGGCGGCTGTGGCGGCAATTCCGGAGTGGGAGGCTGGTTTCTTCGATAGCGAGTTCACCCACCCCAACGGCCGCATCAAAAAAGCTTCGCACCCTCGCGGTGAGTACGCGATGTGGAAGGAACTGCTCGATGGTGGTGTCTATGAGACGTTCCCGTTGCAGTACCTGGTGAAGGCCGAAAAAACGCTCAGCGACGTCATGGTCGAAGTGCGCAAAAAGCTGGGGGCCAAGTAATGGACAAACGCGACATCGCACTGCAACGCGTCTGTCCCATCGTGGCCATGCCGAAGTTTTCGCCGCTGGAGCCTCTGGCTCAAAACGGTGAGCGCATCGTGATGGCCGCGAACGGCACTTTCCTCGAAGTACGCCGCAGCTGGGCGCGCTTCGTTCGAAAAGTAGGGGCCCTCGACACAGTCGTCCCCTTCGGAGAGCTGCAAGAATCGACGACGTACTTTACACCCACGCTTCCTCGCGAACTGCTCAACGAATTCGTTCGATGGGCACGCCAGGATAGCCATGTAGAGATCGGCGCCAACATCGTCTGGAATGAATTGACCAAGCAATTTCGGCTCATTCGCTCCCGCACGGTGCACGGCACCAGCTCGCGCCTCGACTACAAGATCCCCGACCTGGACCCCAACGAACAGATCGTGATCGACTGCCACTCGCACAGCACGGGCAAGGCGTACTTTTCGTCCACGGACAACGAGGACGATGCGGACGCGGTCAAGATCGCTTTCGTGGTCGGCCACTGCCACCTCCCACAACAATCCGTGAAAATGCGCCTCTGCATCCGGGGCCAGTTCACCATCCTGCAATTCCAACTCGAGAACCCATGAAATTTACCCACACCGCAAATCCACGCCTGTTTCGCCAGGCTGTTTCCGTCACCGTGATCGGCGCCGGCGGCACCGGGTCGGCCCTGATCCCCCGGCTCATGCAACTGCATTTCGCAATGCTGGAACTCGGCCACCCTGCCGGCCTGAAAGTCACGCTGTGGGACGACGATGTCGTCTCAAAGTCGAATATTGGTCGCCAGTGCTTCGTTCCGGCCGACGTTGGCCAGCATAAAGCTTCGCTCCTGATCAACCGCCTCAACATGGCGTGGGGTACTGAGTGGACGGCCGTTACGCGCAAGCTTGAACCGACTCACGAGATCGAGCCTGACATCGTGATCGGCTGCGTGGACTCCCGCAAGGGTCGCGCAGCAATCCTAAAAGCCGTGTGCACCTCGCACTGTTACTACATCGATAGCGGCAACGGAGAGGACTCGGGGCAGGTCGTGCTCGGGGAGATCTTCGGCCGCGACAGCAAATCGCCGCGGCTCCCGCATGTGGCCGACCTCTTCCCGGAGATGGTCGACGTCACGCTCGACGCCACCGACGACAGGCCAAGCTGCTCGGTGGCCGAAGCGCTGCAAAAGCAAAGCCTGGTCATCAACAACGCGATGGCCCAGGAAATCTTCAATCTGCTATGGATGCTGTTCCGACATGGCAAGCTGGATTACACAGGTCGCTTCGTCAACCTGAAAACCGGCGTGTCCAATCCTATTCGCGTCGACACGGAAGTGTGGAAACGGATGGGTTATGTCTCCGAGCATCCTTTTGAGCAACCGCAGCCAGCGCAAAAGCTGGCCGCCTGAACCAGCGCCACCCTTCGCGGGGTGGCGCGGTTTTTTCATCACGCCTTATCCCTGCCCAGCAGAGCTAAGTCACCTCTGACTTCTCCGAATTTAATCGCCGGCCCCCGGCAAGATTTTGGAGAAATGTATGTTCGAAATAGTCGCTGAAAATGAAACCGAAGTGCTCGATGCGATACAGATCGGAGCAACGGAGTTTGACCTGCACAGCTATGATATTTACGCCCTCCAGATGTCGGGCGGAAAAGACTCAGTAGCGTCCCTGCTTGCCTTGATCGAAGCAGGGGTAGATCCTGCCAAAATTGAATTGCACCACCAGCTCGTCGACGGCCGCGAAAGTAAGTTGATGGACTGGCCGATCACGGAAGGCTACCTGGTGGCGCTTGCTCGTGCGTTCAACATGCCCTTGTATAATAGCTGGCGCGTCGGCGGCATTGAAACTGAAATGTTGCGATGCGAATCTCGCACAGGCGCGGTCTCCTTCGAGATGCCTGATGGGTCTGTGCGTACGGTCGGCGGCGATGGTGGAAACCTCGGCACCCGCCTGAAGTTTCCGCAAGTTGGCGCTGATCTGCGGACCCGCTGGTGTAGCGGGGTCGCCAAGATCGACGTCTTCGCCCGTGTCATGACGAACGACCCGCGTTTCCAGAGCAAACGCACCCTGGTCATCACTGGCGAGCGTGCGGAGGAATCGTCCAATCGGGCGAAGTACAAGACGTTCGAGCCGCATAGGACTGATCTGCGCAACGGCCTGAAAGTCTGGCGCCACGTCGATCACTGGCGTCCGGTCCATGCCTGGACTGAGGCGGAAGTGTGGGAAATCATTCGCAAACACCGGGTCGCCGCGCATCCCGCCTACCATTTGGGCTGGGGTCGCACTTCCTGCAGAACCTGCATCTTTGGCAACGCTGACCAGTGGGCGACGATCCGTACCTACATGCCTGACGCCTTTGAGCCGATCGCAACGTACGAGCGCCAATTCAAGGTCACGATACACCGCACCAGGACAGTGAACGAGCAGGCGGACTTCGGTACCCCATACCCATGCACGTTCGAAATGCTGCAAATTGCTGAAAGCCGTGAATACCTCGGCCCGATCTTCCTGCCGGAAGGTTCTTGGGTGCTTCCGCTTGGAGCATTTAAGGACGGATGCGGCCCCACGTAACCCTAACTGCAACGATCACGCCGCCCCTCCCAGGGCGGCAGTGCTCAATTTCCTTGCTCAGCAGAAATGTCTTAGGTACAATGCCTGGGTCGCTCTGTCGGCATTTTTGTACCGCACTACCCCGCACAGTACCGCTCAGCCGGTGCAACTTTCCAAAGCTCGTCACACCGTCGCAGCATGTATTCGCCCGACGCGTCCAGCCATCCGCCAGCTCATCCTTTTCGCCCTCGATGAGCCACTGCTCAATCCTTTAATCGTCGCTCTGCGGCATTGATCTGAACGCCCTCGGGCTTCTGCAAACATTGTCTCGCCGTCCAGCTCACGCTGCACCAGGGACTTCAAATCAACTCACTGAGCCCGGAGCAACCGGAGGAAGGATTTTTCAAAAGGACGTAACGAAATGAGAAAGAAAAAAGAAAAGTGGTACATGGTGCTGGGAAAACTGGTGGTACATACCATCGTGGGCTTGGCCTACTTTGCGGCCATGGCGTTTCCAGCGCTGATTATCTACAAATTCAATAAGTGGCTGGCAATGCTCGGCGTGGAAGGATTCACGATGACCATGCTGTACGGCGCAGAGGCAGTGTTCCTGCTGTTTGACTTCTACGCCATCTGCAGGTACATTTACCACAGCGTTCGCGAGGACCATTAAGGAGTAGGACATGAGCATGCGTGAGTTCTTCCAACACATGAAAAAAGTCGCAATCGCTGACTCGAAGCTGTACCTCGAGCCTTATGTTGCGGTGTACAAAGTCGTCAAACGCAATTTCACCCAAACTGCGGTGAAGAATTGATGCACTAAAAAAGATATCGAGACTTTGTCTCTATGCTTGTAGACGGCCCCTGCTATAGGGGCCGTTTGCTTTCCCACTCTCCCGCTTCTCGCACCGCAAGCGACAAGCCTAACGGCAACTCCATTTTTACGCCGCCCTGCGGCATTGACTGGAGATGCACCATGCAAACCGAAACTATGGTGAGTGCTCGTCCGAGCGCTCACCCCGGCCATCTCGCCGACGACCCATTTTCCCGCGAATTCGACCTGGCCGACCTGCTTTCGATCGTGCCCGCGACGCCCCCGACCGACACTACGAAGACCTTCGTTTTGGCAGCAGCCCGAGAAGCTGAGCCCGAACCGCTGTTGGAACCGCAGCCGAAGTCCCGCAACGATATTTTCACGGCCTACCTGCAATTTGAACGTGACCTGAGTCGGTTGTCAGCCGAGCAAGGCGACCTTCAAAAGTTACTTTTTGGCGAGGACTGGCCGACCATCGTCGATCGACCAAGCACGCAAGGCATCTACCGCGTTGCTGAGCAGGCCATAGCGAACCTGATCCGGATCGCTCGAACCCGTTTTGCGCCGGCCGGCGTTGTGCTCGAAATCAATCAGCACGACGCCTTGGAAGCGATCGGCATGAGCCGCTGGAGCGAGAATTATCACCGGCCAAGTCGACGCGGCGAACGAAGCGAATCCGAAGCCACATCGGCCCCGCCAGTCGACCTCGACAAACTCTGGAACCACCTCGAAAGCACCTATGGTGGTGACGCCGGCATCGAGACAGCACATCGTCAAAATGCCCAGTTCATCATCAAGGAACTGAGACTGGACGGCGATAGCGAGATGAAGCGCACCGCCAGTTCGGTTTCGTGCTTCCGGCGCATTTACGCCAGCAAGAAGGACTACGGCGCCGACATCGGTCGATACGACTTCGGCCATAGCTCGCGCGACTGGCTACTCCAGCTGTTCAAAGGCCTGGCCTGTGCATTCGAGTGGGCCGGGCTGGACCAGCTGTCGATCGAGCTCGCGCCTACCCGCCACAGGATCTGCAACTACGAGTTCACGTTCAAACCTCGTGATCGCCACAGCTTTACCGGCCTGGACATCGTTTTCTTCAAAGAGCAAATGGAACTCAAGTTCTCGCATAGTGCGGCCGAAAAGCTGATGTTGTACCTCGGCACGTACGGACAATCCTAACCCCCCTTCAACCCGCATCGCTCGGTGCGCCCCAAGCCCCACGGGGCTTTCCTATCGCTCCCCGATAGGCAAGCTCTACGCCTGCCAGATTACCCCCCCCCGCCAGCTACTGGCACTGACAGGAGATTTCATGCAATCGCAATCGCAACAATGGTATGCACCACTTCGCAATCTGGCCAGCCTCGGCAGCCTACGTTCCAAGATTCGACACATGGGCGACCTGGCGGAACAACGCCGACACACCCTTTCGCAATATTTCACCCCTGATGAGGTCGCATCCTGGATGTGGGCTTTCATCGGCCAACTCGACATCACATCGATCCTCGACAACTCGATCGGCTCGGCCCGCCTGCTGCAGTTCGCAGAACCGGGCAAGCACAAGCTATTCGGCGTCGACGTGCACGCAGCGACCGTCGACGAAGTCAGGCGCGTCGTTTCCGAAGCAGGCTTCGAGTGCGAGATTCTTTGCGCTGGAATGGAAAACGTACGACCAGTCGGCATGGATTGCGCGCTGATCAACCCGCCGTTCAGCATTACGCTGGAATCGGTAGGGCTAAAAGCTGAGGAAGGCTTTACCCGCATGGGTAGGCTGGGTCCGGACACGAACGCCACTTCCGACGAGTATGCGGTGATTCAAGCACTTAAGGCAGCTCGCGTTGTGGTAGCGCTGCTGCCACGCTCTAGCGCCGACGCAATCCGCGCTGGCGCTGGCTGCTGGGCCTCGAAGAAGGTGCAAACGCGCCTCCGCGGGGTTTTCGACCTTCCGGCCGCAACATTCAAAGAGGAAAACGCGAACGTCCTGACTTCGGTGGTGGTGTTCGGGGAAAGCGCCAACAAGCGCCAGCCCATGCACCGTACGGTGGAATCGTTTGACGAGCCGGTGCCGGACCTGGGTCTGCTCGATCCCGAGTTCAATAAAACCCGCCCGGCCGACCTTCGCTACCAGCTGCTTGATGCGACGGAGCCGACGATCACGCTGCCAGTTACTGGAAACCGCACGGTGCAGATCGCGCTCGATGGCCGGAAAGTCCGACTGCGATATTTCTGTGGCCTGACACAAGCAATTGTGGCAAATGCCGTGCTCGAGAAGCGGATCTACTCGACAGAGCATCACAGGCTTCCAAAAGGCGTCCAGTTCAACGGACAAGGAAAGCTAGACGTGGAGGCGTATTTGCTCCAAGACGAGCCCATAGCCGCGTTTCAGGGCTTTGTGGAGGCAATCCGTGCAGCAGGTGGCGAACCAGTCGTGCAGCCCGGTGTCTTCGAGACGCTGGAACGCAAGGTCCGGCGCCACAAGAGAGCGGTCATGGCCATGAAGCACACGATCTACACGAAAGGTGCATCGAGCATGGCCAGTATCATCGGCGAGGCAAAACGCACGCACAACGTCAATCCAGCAAAGTGGCTTTCTCCTGTGATCCAGCAAGGTGAGCAGGTCGAGTTCACTCGGGCAGAGCAGGGCGGCTATCAGTACCAGAAGAACGGTAAAAGCTTCCTTATCAAGACCGACGAGATCGAGGCCCACTACGTGCTACAGGGCGCCAGCGAAGGCTGGCAGATCGTGCACGAAGGACTACTGAAAGCGTATCCAGCCGAAGCGGCCCGGCTCCGCAAACGTGCAATCGATCTTGGTATCCATCGTTGGCTCTCATGGGATTATCAGTTGGACGACCTGATCGAGTTGACGATGAAACCCCATGGCAGCGTCGCGGCCTGGAAGCAGGCTCTCGGCAAAAGTCGACTCAATGCCGCCTTGATCCTTCTGTCGGGTGTGAAACACGGGCTGATCGTTGTAGAAGCCCGCTTGATCGATGAGATGCTGGTGCAGCTGGAACGCATCGGGTTCGCAGGCGAAAAGGTCTGCGTCATCGATGCGCCAGCAAAGCTGACGCAGCTCAAGCAGATCAATCTGATCTCCTACGAGCGTCTGCGCATGCTGGTCGACGACAAGGCGTCGCAGCGGGTGACGTACGCGCATCGACTTCGTCGCCGGATTGGGTTGGTATGCGCCGATGAAGGCGAACGCCTGGCCAATTTCGACAGCGACCAGTCACGCGCGCTTTTCCAACTGGCTGCACGCAAGCGCTACATCTCAACCGGGACCCCGATTGCCAACTACCCTCGGGACATCCATGGCCTTCTGTTGTTCACGATCGGCGATGGTACGGCTTGCCAGCCATACGGGTTCAGAAATGGATTCGCCGAAAAGTGGTGGGTGACAAGCATGCAGCACGCCAGCCGCGGCGTCGACAAGATCAAGGATCACTACTTGGTAGTCGACTGGGTCACCCACGCGTTTTCCGAAACGCTGAGGGAGGGCGCAAAACGCGAAATCCCGAAGATCGCAAACGTCGAGAAGTTCCGAGACTGGCTGGCGCCGCATGTAAAGCGCCGGCTCACCGAGGAACCCGAAGTGGCCAAGCATATCCAGCTGCCGCCGGCGATTTTCGAGACCATCAACGTGGAGTGGGACAGCAAGCACCTTGCCTACTACCTACGTGCGGCCGACGACTTTTCGCAGTGGTACCGCGACCGAAACGACAGTGAAAAACGGAATAACCTGGCGGTCATCTTAGCCAAGCTCCAAGCTGTGCAGATCGCCTTGAACATTCCGCAAAAGGGAGTCGAAGGGCTTGGCGCATACCCCGGCATGACCTCGAAACAGCGTGCGGTGATTGACTACCTGGTCGACCTCTCCGCAGAAGGTAAGAAGGGGCTGCTCTACTGCGAAAATCCGGCCACCGTGCGGCTCATCAATAAAGAGTTGTCGGCCCGGGGAATCAAGTCGGTTCAATTCCATGGCGGGATCAGCATCAAGAAACGTGTACAGGCGAAGGACGAGCAGTTCATCGCTGGCGATGCGGATCACCTGCTGGCTACCAAAGCGTCCGCCAAGGCCGGGTACAACGTCCCTCAAGCAGATGTGGTCGTCTTCTACGATCGGTCATGGAGTGCCAAGACGGAAGGCCAAGCTATGGCAAGGCCTATGCGGGTTGAACGGAAAGAAGCTGTCAAGGTGGTGTACTTCCATCTGGCCGGCTCGCTCGACATCTACCAAGACCAGATGGTCGCCTTCAAACAGGACAGCGCAAATGCTGGCCTCGATTGGGCAACGCCGGTAAAGGACGATGAAGAATTCCTTCACCTTTCCACCGTTCTCGCAAACTTCGTCGATGACCTGGCGAAGCTCAACAACATCTCCGCACATGAAATGCGGAAAATTCTGAAAGCAGCATAGGAAACACAATGGAAAATATCGAAGCAAACGTCCACCTGGGCGACGGCATCGTTGTCGTTCGAAGGAAAGGCTCCAGCTCGCCGGCGATCGCCAACGTGCTGGGCAGCGTGCCTACGGAAACCGGAACCCTGCTTTACCTGGACCGGCTGATTCACAAGCCGTACGAAAGTGAACTGGGCGGCTACGCGGTCGAGGGAGCGATTTCGAGCATCGTCATGGTGCCGAAAGAATTGGCTGCGGCCTAGACACACCTGGGGATTATTTCATCCGAAACGATTCCTGCTGAGCATGACGTATGCTCGATCAAATAAAAAAGGCCCGCTCGATGAGCGGGCTTTTTTTTTATCGCTTGGAACCTGCAACCTTTTTTAAGCTCGCAGTAGTTCGACCAGCTGCTGCCGGGTTGCCCCACGTCCCCGGCGTGCTGCATGCATTTCTGTCGGTACAGCTGTACAGGAAAACGTGCTGGGTGACTGGCTTACAGACGCCTTTCTTGACAAACTCATCAAGAAATTGCGGTTTCACGCCGAAGTACACTGCATCCCCCTCTACCCATGAATTGCCAGGGGCAAGTCCACGGAGTGTGGGAGTTACCAGAGTCATCTGAATCTCGTTCGGGTTTATTGCAGAGTTAAGGGTCGAGTGAGGCTGTCCGCTAGCCGGCACAATACTTACCACTGAAATTTTTGCTGCACATGGCGCATAACCTGGAGGAATCGGGAGAACATAGTTAGTTTGTTGCCCTTGAACTGACGACGTAGGGATTACCGCTGAGGCAATCGAGACATAGATAGGTGCTACGCCAAATGCCGTCGCGATACTGCCGAGAATGGCTTTTCCTTCGGGGCTGCCCATGGCGCAGACAATCCCACACGGCCTGCCTGTCGCATCAAAGTGAACGGCACTAAAAGAAAAAAGCCCCTTTGGATACTTCGAGGAGGGCTTTTTCGCGATAACTGGACTGCAAAAAACCGCCGCCGAGATACCGACGATCAAAATGTCTTTCCACGAAGTGCGCATCTTCTTCTCCCTGATTTATTGTTCGTCCCTTCAATATAGGATAAAAAAAATAGTTTTTTATCATATTGAACAAAACCGAACGATTAGGCCCACTTTTCTTGAAACAAAGTGGGCCTCTTAATCGACGGAGAAATGTTTAGTTCCGTGGAAGTTTTCGAGATCTCTAAGCAGTAACGTTCGCGGCGCGAACGTTCTTGGCAATCGGGCCGCGCTGGGAGCGAGCAGGTTCGAACTCGACCTCCGCACCGGTCGCGGTCGCAGCGCCTTTGACATAGTTCGCGTTGAAGAAGTAGTCGTTGCCTTCGCGGTCCTTGATGAAGCCAAAGCCCTTCTCAACGTCGAAGAATTTGACCTTGCCTGCCTTCCGGGTTGGATCCCCGGCCAGCTGCTGCGCTGGCGCCGACTGATCCCGCAATGCTGCGCGCTGCGCTTCCTCGACCTGGGCTGCCGCCGTCGCGGCGCGCACCGCGGCATCGAGCGCACCGATCGACTGCGCACGCTGCATATCGCGGCCGGAGGTGGGCGTAGCGATAGAGCTTTGATCTGCTGCGAACGCTATCAGGCGGTCAGCCATACTCTTGGCAATGCCGTCGGCCGCCGCCATGGCGATGATGCTGCGGTGGCCGTCTTTCCCAAACACGACCGACACGATGTCCGTCACCCACACACGCAGGGTCGCATCCTCGATGCGGGTGAGCGTCGAGCTGGATTGCGTATGGCCTTTGAACTGGTTGCCGATGGCGATTTTGCTCTCTTGGTACGTGCCGCTCGTTTCGATCCAGTACACCCGTGACTTGAACTGCATCCGCGACCACAACAGGTGGCCGATCTTGTGGCTCAACACGGTGACCAGGCAGAGGGCAATCACGACTACCATTACCCGGCTGATCTGCATCCGCTCCATGGTTGCGAAGTTCGCCGCATAGTAGGCGCCGACGAAGCTAGCCGCCGTCGCGCACACCACGCCCCATGCGCCCAGCGCCAGCAGCAGGCGTGCCGAAGTTACTTGGAAGGCTTCGCCCCACGTGCGGAACTGCGTCGTGCTGGTAGGCACAGGCTGGGTTTCCTCAACGATGTAGCCGCCGAACGAACCGCGCTCGCCCTCCGACACATCAGGTGGAATGTTTGCATAGGCGCGGTTCGGGATAGAACGCTCCCAAGACGACTGGAAGTCGCGGCTGATGGCAGTCCAGAGCTGCGCCGGCGCGCAGTTCATGGCGATAGTCGTCTGCTCGCACGAAACGTCGGTATGCGAAGCGCGATCAAGGCGCGACGCCAGGGCGAAGAAGAACAGGAGCGATGCGACGAGCGAGCCAGTGAGCAGTAGGGCAGGGGCCACCCACATTGGCGGAATAGGGAGCGCCGGCAGCACGCGCGGGATGACAACAGGCGCCATGATCGAGAACACCACAAGTCCCAGGAGCTTCCAGACGGCTCCGTTGGCGCTGCTCGCCTGAGCCTGAGCGTCAGGCGCCGCATCCATACTCAAGCGGGCTTGCTGCGTGAACGGGGTGAGAATCGACAGGCCCGTAGCAGGCAAGAACAACCAGGAGGCTACACCTTCATGCGCGGTGCCAGCGAAAACGAGGTACGACACGACCAGCGATACTAGCAGCGCTGCCAGCTGGAGGATCGTATGGAAGTGCAGCACTGCCGCTGCCTGGACCGGAGCGGGGGAAGTAATGAGGTCCTTTACCAGCGAGTACAGGACGCCGTTCAGCGCACCTTGCGGCTCAGGGAAATCTAGAGCGCGATGGCGCATCGTGTCGAGCAGTTCTTCGGTACCGACACCGAGGCCGCACTCTTTTACGGGAAGCTCACCTGCCAGGCCATTCGGGAACCTACGACCGAGCCAGAAGCGAACTTGAGACAAAACCTTGATCAGCGTTTTGACAGACACACCACCCAAGAGCATCGCCAGCGACAGCGTCACAGCCGCCAGTGCGTCGTTATGCGTTTGGAAAAGCTGCTTCGCCGAGAGGATGATGTGGATCGCGCCGGCCATCGTAACGGCGGCCGTGATGAACATGAAGGTGTTCTCAAACTTGAAGGGATTCGGAACATCATTTAACAAGGTGTCCGAACTGTTGAATTCGTAGCTCATGAGGTATGGTCTTTCGGTGTGGTTGGTACTAACACCATTAAACCACCGAAATTCCACAAGGCAACTCAAGTTCCGGCGAGCTTCTCCAACATTTCCGTCACCGCCGCCGCCGGCGTGGAGTCGTTCGACACGAAGATGCAGCGCCTGGTGCGACGCAAGGTCGACAGCAACACAGGTAAGGTGGCCTCGCGCTCAGAATGCAGGCCGGGTGTCCACAGTCGCTTCGTGGTTTCGCTACGGTGCTCGAGGCGCTGCAAGCGAAGTCGGCTTGGCGTCCAGAGGACACAGAAGACCGTGTCGTGCGGGAGCAACGCGATATGGTCAACGCAGGACGGGAAACCATCGAGCACGGTTTGCGGTGCCTTGGTAGCGTAGTCGATGAGTTTTTTGGCGGTCGGGGCGCTCATGGCGGTTCCGGCACGCTCACGCCGCATCGCCATCATCAAAGCTGCCGGCACGTCGGACGGGAACTGCGATGCCTGGGCCAGCCGACGAAGCATCCCGACACTGGTGTGCTGGTAGCCGTGGGTGATCAGGCCCGCCCCTACAGTGGACTTGCCGCTTCCGTGGCGACCAAGAAGACAGACGAGCCCCATGTGCTTACTTCGGCAGGCGCTGGCCGGCGAGCTGCATCGACTCCCGGGCCGATGTCAGTTGCGTCGTGGCTTGCGTCAGCTCGGGCGCCAGGTCGGGAAAGCTTTTCAGCACCCGCTTGATCGTATTTACCGCTTCCTTGATATTGTCCTGGCCGTCCGCCAAATGTTCTCTGGCGACGTCCGCGCCGATGGTGCTAGCCATTTTCTTTTTCCTGCTCATTCAATTTAGGGGTGGTGCCAGAAATCTGCTGGACAGCGTCGCCAATTTTGGTCAGCGCCGCAAAGGCCAAGCCGAAAGTCTGGATTGTCGTTGTCGTCGCCAGTACGAACGTCAGTCCAACAGCGAATACAACGACGCGGAGGCCAACGAACTTGCGCGGCGCTGTGCGTAAGCGACGAAACATCATTTCGCGTCTCCGATAAGCTTTACATCCATCGTCGGGCTATCAGCTGACCTTGTGACGGTCGCTCCCAGCGTCGCATGGGCCTTTTCCTCGCTCATGAGCACGACGCTCACCAAGCTTTTCGGCTCGTCGGTCGGTTGCGCCGCTTTAAGACGCGGCCGAGCAGGACTCTCGGGCAGAGGCAGCGCCATCGGCCCCGGCACCGGCATTGGATATCCGGCTGGGGCAGCGGAAGTTGCTGGCGCAGCTGTTGCGAACGAAACTGGTGCTGCGACGGCCGCGCCAGGCACAGGGCCAGGACCATTGTCGAGTTGCACCTGCAGGACATACAGATCGCGCTTAAGCAACGCGATGTCCTGCTTGGACTGGTTTACCGTGTCGACAAGGCCGCGCACGTGCCGATAGCCCTCGTTTGTTATCAATACGAGGGCGATGATCGCCGGCGCAACCGCCGCGCGTGGCCAGAACCGCTCTATCTTCACGACGCCTCCATTTTAGAAGCCCGAACTGTAGCAGCGGAGCAAAACATTGCCGCAGCGAAATGTCGTTGAAAAAGAAGCCGAATCAGTTTTCGCTAAGCCTAGGTCACTCGGCCAGGCGGATTGTTCACGAAGTCCTTCGCAAAATCATGGGGGTTTTGTCCGAAGAAAAGAGGAAAGGCGCGGCAGCATGTTGCTTCCGAACACTTTTTACTCCCAAGGGACACAATGGAAATCGCAGAAAACGGTCTGAGTACCACCGAAGCAACTCGCGCCATCGCAGAAGTCGTGATGGCTCACGACATGGCCGACCAGGCGCTGGACGATTCGCGTCCCGCACCTGTCGCCGGCTCGATCGACGCACAAGTCCTGGGCGCGGTATCGGCCGACAACGTGGACATCCTGCGTAACAAGGCCAAGCGTCAGCGACAAAAGGGCATCGAGAACCTAGCACGCCGCCATGAAGGTATCGCGTCGATCATCGCGAACGTGAAGCTGAACGAACGCGTCGTGGCCTCGGCTTTTGAGCGTTATTTCGCAACCATCGAAACCGGCATCCACGTCATCAGCAAGAGCGGCCCAATGTTCGTCGGCGAAGCTGCTGCGGCCAAGCTGGAAGCATCGATCGTCGAACGCATCGCCGCCATGGAAGAACGCATCACCGGCGAAATCGAGCGCTCGCGCGTTTCGCTGTCGGTGCACGCCTCGCGCGAAGACTGGATCACCCCGACCTACACGAAGCCTGCCGCCGACCATGAAGTCCAGCTGCGTACGCGTCTGGCCAACCGTGTACTCGGTGTCTTCCGCAAGCAGGACGAATTCGTCGTCATCCTGAACCAGCTGTGCTGGAACGAAGAAGCCGAGCAGGATGCGATCGAGATGGAAGAACTCGCGATCAAGAAGGAAATGCGCGGCCTGGCCCAGTTCATCAGCCGTACCCTGCGCGGCATGCGCAACAAGGTCGCACCGAAAGAAACCGTCGCGGCCAACGAAGCCGAGCAGCAGGCAGCGTGAACGACATCCTTTCGGAACTCAATCCACAGCAGCGCGAGGTAGCGCTGCATGTGGGCCATTGTCTTTCGATCGCATGTCCAGGATCTGGCAAGACCAAGATGCTCGCAACGAAGGCCGCGACGCTGCTGAACGAAGGCGAGAAAGTATGCGCCGTCACGTTCACACGCGACGCGGCGCTCGAGCTGCGCGAACGCACGATGAAGCTCGCCGACCCGCGGACGAAAGCGAATCTGTTGGTCGGCACCTTCCACAGCGTGTGCAAGCTCATGGCATCGCCACGGAAACACAAAGGCGAATTCGGGCGTGCGATCTTAGAAAAGATGCACTCCCCGTTTTCGGCGCAATGGAACCTCGTAAAAGAAGGCGTCCGAGTCGGATATGTGATTCGCGCTATCCGCGAGAGCGGCGCCAAGATTCAACTACGTGACGCCACACCTGTGATCGAGCTGGCGAAAGAGGCCGGCACGATCCCCGAAACCCTGGACCCTGAATTGCAGGAGATGGTGCGCATCTACATCAAGCTGATGGAAGACGCTCACGTCATCGACTTCCAGGACATCATCCTCAAAACGAACCTGGCGCTGCGCGACAAATCGATGTCGACGCTGCCTGTCGATCACCTGCTGGTCGACGAATACCAGGACACCGACAAAGCGCAGTACGAGTGGACCGCGCATCACGGCCGCGCCGGCGTCGCGTTGACGGTCGTTGGCGACGACGACCAGTCGATCTATGCATTCCGTCGCGCCCTGGGCTATTCGGGCATGGAGCGTTTCGCCAAAGAATTCGGCGCGCTGCAGGTACAGCTCGGCATCAATTATCGTTGCCGGTCCGAGATTCTTGGGGCGGCCGAGACGCTCATCAGCCGCAACACCGAACGAATCCAGAAGCGTCTGTTCGCGCAAAAAGGCGAGGGTGGCATCGTTACCTGGGAGCGATTCAAGGACGCATCGACCGAGTATGCCGCGGTGGCCGAGGAAGCCGCTGGCGCGCTGGCCGAGGGCGCTTCGTTCGCGGTGATTTCCCGCACCAACGATGAGCTGACTTTGCTGCAGGCGGCGATGCACACGCGAGGCGTTCCACACCGGAAGACGGACGGCCGAAGCATCTTCGACTGCCCGGAAGTACAGGTCTACGCCGCGTTGCTCCGGTCCCTGATTAAGCCAGCCAGCAATGACCTCGACCAGGTACTTGCGTGGGCGGGGATGGAAACCGACGACGCGAGCAAGGTTCGCAAGCTATTCGGCTCAAGCATCATTATCGGCAGCAAAGAGGACTTCCAGAACGCAGGAATGTCGGACCGGGGCATCGACATCTGGCGCACCTTCGCCAAGCGCCACGCGGCATGGACAGCGCAAAAGCAGCAGGGGCACATGGCCACGGTCAATTACGGTGTGTACGAGTGGCTGGCCGAGACCCTGCAAAAACCGCACAACCCTGCCGTGCTCGATGCGGCGCACCAAATGTACGAGGTCGACGGAACTTCGCTCGAGGATCACCTTGCGAAAATGCGTGCGCGAGAACTGAGCCAAAGCCAGGCCGAGAAGAAGGAACCGGAAGCCGATGCTGGACCGGTCGCCATGCTCACCACTGCGCACGGCAGCAAGGGGCTTGAGTTCGATCGCGTGTGGATTGTCGGTTTGCAGGCGGGTTCCTTCCCTTCCGAGAAAAGCTCCCTGGAAGAGGAACGCCGCCTCATGTTCGTCGCCATGACCCGCGCCCGTGAGGCCCTGTTCATCTCTGGCACAAAAGACAAGAAGCCCAGCATGTTCGTCGTTGAGGCAGGTATTTCGGTTGGTTAAAACGTGACTACGTTTTTGCAAAGCGAAAACATAGATCCTTTTATCTTCAACAACTTACCCTTCCGTAGAGATGGACACCGTGTCCATCCAGAAATTTTCCTACGGCAACAAATACTCTCAAATATCGCTGGGCTTTTGCGAAATCGCAACTCAACCACTGCACGACAATCTAGCGATGCTGAAAATCGAAGAAATCCAAGCCGTCATTGCTGACCAGCTCCGCCCGGTAAAAGCGTACATGGAGCGGAAAGACGTTACGGAGTTAATGATTAATCCGGGCGGCCATGTCTACGTGGAAGCCAAGGGCGTCATCACCTATGAAGGGAAGCTGCTTACCTCCATGGCCATCGACATGGCGCTTACCGCCGTCGCCAAGTGGGTAGGCCAGGATGCGTTAGCCGGGTCCAAGTCCGCGCTGGTCGGAGCGAGTATCGAGGACATGCGTATCGCCGGCGCGAAGGCGCCGACCTGCCCGGATGGCTCCTTTCTCACCATTCGAAAGCACCAGGATAAAGGCGATCGACCAACGCTCGACAGGCTTATCGAAATGGGTGCGCTGACCCCAGCGCAAGCGGCAAAGTTAGTTGAGCTGGTAGTCGACAAGCGTATGAACTGCATCGTCGCCGGCGCCACGGGGTCCGGCAAAACCACATTGCTTAACGCTCTGCTGAGCCGCATCCAGCCAAGCGAACGCCTCATCACGATCGAGGACTCGCGCGAGATGCAGCTGTCGATCCCGAACGTGATCAACCTGTTGTCGAACCCGACGAACAACATTCATGCCCGCGATCTCGTCCAGCTCGCCATGCGACTGCGACCTGACCGACTGATCCTGGGGGAGACCCGTGGCCACGAGACCTATGACCTGATCAGGGCTTTTAACTCGGGCCACCCGGGGTCCGTATCCACAATCCACGCCGACTCGGCCGAACAGGCACTGGATGCGCTGGAAATGCTTTACCAAATGAGCCTGCCCCCGAACGCTTCGATGCCGCCGGAGCTTGTAAGGCGCTACATCGCCAAATCAGTACACCTCGTCGTTTTTGCGGGTCGACGCAATGTCCCGCAAGGCGACGTCATCAACGTGGTTCGACGCATCGAACAAATTTGCTTAGTCAAGGGAGTGGAAAATGGAGAATATGTACTCGAAGATGTTGCGTAAGGCGCGTGAGAAGCACGCGTTCCTGTCGCAGGCCTATCAGAATATGCCGCACAAGACCAAGGCGGCCATGAAGACGGTCGCCGTCGGCGCGATCATGATGACGCCGCAACTGGCATTCGCTGCCGGCGCGACCGATTTCTTCTGCTACATCTCGGAATACTTCAAGAGCATCGTCGGCGGCGCCGCCCTGGTCGCACTGCTGATGTGGGCGATCGAGCATATCTTCGGCGTCGCCAAGCTGCACGATGTCGTGATCAAGGTCGGTATCGCGGCCGCCATCGTCATCGGCGCCACCACCATCATCGCCAAATCCGGCCTGACGCCTCCTGGCTGTGGCTTGGCAATGGGCCTGTGAGGGTCTCGGTCGTCAACAAGGCGCTGCTAGCGCCGCGCCTGAACAATGGCGTGACCAACAAGGCCCTCGGGCTTTGTTGGGGGCCGGGCGCATTCATCGCGTTTCTGCTCGCTTCGGAGGTCGATATCTGGTGGGCTGCCATTCCGCTGGCGATTTCGGCCGCCCTTCATGCCGCGCTTAGCTGGGCGTTCAAGAAAGACCCGCTGATCTTCTCCATGTATACGCAGTACGCAATCATGGCCAAGCGGTATCACCCCGAATCCCGGGAAAAGCTCCCTGCACCATTCGAGCGGCCTCACAAGGTCGGTCGAGGTCTGCGAATGTAAATATGCTCAAAATCAGATTTCGTGAAGAGGACGATGCCGACGTCCACCCGCTGCAGGCACTCTGCCCGTGGCTTAACCACGTCACGCCTGGACTGGTCCTGAACAAGGACGGGTCGCTGCTGGCTGCGTTTCAATACCGCGGTGTCGATCCAGACGACCTCTTCGACGCGCAAGTGGATTCGTACACCGAGCAGATGCAGAAAGTGTTCTCGCGCTTTGACAGTCGGGTCACCGCATGGTGGATCGTCGACAAGCGCCGCGACTCAAGCTATGTTGCCGGCGACTTCCAGAACCAAACCGCAGCCGATCTGGACGAAATCTATTCCGAGCGCTTCAAAAGTGGTCAACACTTTACGACCAGCTACACCCTGTACCTGCTGTTCTCCGGCAGCACCGGTACCGACAAATTCTTCGACCGGGTAGCGCGAATCCAAACAGAGAAGGGCGTTGCAGTCACCTCCGCCTTGATGTTGGCATTGAAAGAATCCCTTTCGGGCCGCAAGGCTTTTGCCCGAGATGTAGGCACGCTGCGCGACAACATCATCTCGTTCGAGCGGCTGATCGCAGGTTTCACCAACGCTGTTCCAATCAAGCTGCGGCGCTTGGAAAGCGACGATTTCACGTCTGCACTCGGCGCTGTCTTGAACCGCGCAAGCAATCCAACACGGATGCAAAAGCCAGCCGGCGCGATGCTTGACGCGTACCTACCGCGCAACTACGTCGCAGCCGGGCCCGACCTCATCAAGTTCGAAGGAAGCCAACGCTCGACCTTTGTCGGCGTTGTCGGCCTCAAGGGCTGGCCATCGGCCACTACGCCGATGCTGTTCGAAACGCTGGCGGCCATGGACATGGAAATGACCATCTGCCAGATCGTGCGATTCCTCGACTCGGGCGAAAGTGCCTCGACGATCAATCCAGCGATCGAGTACTACCATTTGACCCAGTATGGCCTGATCACGCACGCCATTGCCAAGGCCAGCGGCAGCGAGCCAGAAGCCAAGCCTGGCAAGGAGTCAATGCTTTACGCCTGCAAAGAAGCGCAGGAGCGAATCGGCGCCGAAGGAATCACCTACGCATACATGGCGATGTCCGTATTCGTCTACGGAGAGACAAAAGGCGACCTCAAGCGCAGCTGCGACCGCGTCGTCACGAACTTGGAAAACAACGGGTTCACCGCCGACCGCGAGCGTTTGAACGCGATGCCGGCATTCGCGGCACTCTTGCCAGGCCAATGGGCGACGCAGTCTCGCTACGACCTGGTGTCGGTCGAGAACGTGGCTGACGCGTGCCCGATCTACACGATGGACGAAGGTCGACGCGACCATGCGTTCTTCTCCAAGCAGGTGTTCCGGAAGTCGGTGCCACAGCTGGCCGTATTCGGGAATCGGTACGGTGGCCGCTTCAATTTCTCATCGCACGTCGACCAGGTGGGCCACATGCTCATCATCGCCCCAACCGGCAGCGGGAAATCGACGTTCGTAAATTTCTGCCTTTCGCAGTTCCAGCGCTATGGCGATGGCATTCGCACGATCGTCTTCGACCGCAATCGTAGTTGCGAGGTCGTCACCCGACTGCACGGTGGCACCCATATCGACCTGCGGAAAGCCGGCACGCGCCTGAATCCCCTTGCCGTGATGCGCGATGGCACCGAAGACGGCCGCACGTGGGTTCGCGAGTTCATTTTGCGTCGTTTCGCGGAAGGGGGCTTCATCGCCGAAACCGAAGACCGCCAGAACCTCGACACCGCGCTCGAGCAGCTGGCGGCCGGCGACGGCCCGGTCAGCATGAGCAGGCTTGCCGTGCTGGTGTCGAAGCGCCTGGAAGCGCAGTTAGCGGAATGGCTGCAAGGGCGCCCGTACGGCATGTTCGACAACGAAGAAGATCAGCTCTCCCTGGACAACTGGACCACCATCGAGATGGCCTCGATCGTATCGGTCGAGCGCATCGCCCGCGCATTCCTCGACCTGGTCTTCCGGAAGATCTACACCCAGCTCGACGGCAAGCCAACGTTCATTTATATCGAAGAGGCTTCTTTCCTTCTCAACGATCCGCGCTTTGCGCCGATGATCGCTGAGTGGCTCAAGGCAATTCGAGCGCGGAACGGTTTCCTCTGGCTTACGGTTCAGTCCCCAGAGTCGGTTTCGAACGCGGAAATGTCGGCCACCATCCTCGATAACATCTTCACGTTCTTGCTGCTGCACAACAATAAGATCGAGACGCATCGCCAGCACTACCGTGACAACTTCGGCCTGGAAGACCACCAGATCGACATGATCGCAACGCTGCAGCCAAAGCGGGATTATCTGCTAGTGCAGAACGGTAATGCCCGTGTCATGACCACCGAATTCACACCGGCGGCGCTGGCCTACCTGCGATCTGAGAAGGCTGTGCTCACCGTGTTCGACAAGCATGCTGCATCGAACGAGCCAGGCTGGAAGCAAGATTACCTGAACGAAGTACGGTCGATGTAAACACAAGGACAACCTCATGAAACTTAAAACCACATTGAAGCATCTCGTCACGTGCGTTGGCTTTAGCGCCGTATGCGCCCCTGCATTCGCCCAATGGGCTGTCTTCGACCCGACCAACTGGATTCAGAATTACGCGAGTGCCACGTCTGCAGTTAAGCAGGAGATAACAAGCGCAAAAACCCTTATTCAAGAAACGCAGACCGCTATCAACATGGCGAAGTCGGTAAAAGGGATTGCGAATCTGGATAGCCTGGCCCAAGTGAAGGAGTCGCTTCAGCTGTACAAAGACCTGCAGGCTGTGGACGGGCGGCTGGAGAAAGATTTTCAGCAGTCGGCAGAGCTGACCGAACGAGTGACCGCCAAGTACGGTGCTTCCGATATGTCATGGGAAGAATATACCAGGTCGACCAGTCAGCTTGAGCGGCAGCAGCGGGACACATCGGCCCAGCGGTACCGTGCAATTAATGCGTCGATCGAACAGACTTCACGCCAGCGCCAAGCCATCGTGAGCAAGCTCGGTACCGTACAAGGCCAGACCGAAGCCATGCAAACGCTTGGCGCCGCCATCGACGTACTGATCGGCCAGAACCAGCAAATCATATCGATCCTCGCGGCCAACAACAAAGTGGCGGAGACAAAGCAGGATCTTGAAGTCGGTAAGGCAGCCAAAAGCGATCAAGAAGCCGCGAAAGTCATGAACTCATACCAGCAGCGCCTCCGCGAATCTGCGAACAAATACTGACCTCCGTTTCCTGTCCTGCCACTTACGCCCTGCGAAAATCAGAATGAATCTCATCAAAACAATCGTCGTCGCTCTCCTGTTTGCGCTGATGGCGATGCAAGGCGCAAGTGCTGCCGATCCTGCTCCTGTAGCTGAAGAAACCGTTCAAGCGGGTAGTTTTTTTGAAAAAATGGACGGCGCAGTGCGTGAGGTCGGTAGGAAGGCCGGGCGAGACCTTGGGAAGACGCTGGCGACGTCCGGCTATGCAGTCGCCGCGACCGTGACTAAGACCGCCCTGTCCATTGCCGGTGCGCTTGGCGTTGTATATCTGCTCTACGAGGTCATGCAGTTCCTGAGCGGCCGGACAAAGTCGATGCTCCAGGTCCTCTTCGATGTAGGCATCCCCTGTATTTTTGCGGCCGCCTTCATCACGCAGTACCCAAAACTTCTCCCAATGTTCGAAGGGTTCCTCGACGTGTTCCGCAATCTTGCAGGAAGCAGCTCAGGCGGCGCCGAGGATCCCTTTAGCGGCATCTTGAACGTGTACACCAGCGTCATCGGCAAGATCACCCAAGCTGTCCAGGCTGCATTTACCGCAACTGCGAAGTCGGTTGGCATGATGAGTGGCCCGTCAAAGATGATGGTCAGCCTAATCGACCTGCTGCTCACCGTCTTGTTCGCGCTCGCAATCCTGGTGCTGTTGCTGATCGGAGTCGCCGAGGTGCTTGGCCTGTTGCTCATCGGCCCATTCCTGTTTGCGGTAGGGGTCGCCTTCGGACCCATCATGATCGCCGGCCTCGTAACACCTTGGACGCGCGACTATTTTACGAAATGGTTGCAATTTCTCGTCATTTCTGCGGGGCTCACGGGCGTAATTAACGTTATCTTCACCATTGCCAAACAGCTGATGGACACGGTTCAGGTAGGCGCCAGCGAAACTGGTGCGCCAACGGCAGTCGGCCTGGTGATCATCGCTATCCTGATTTTGACGATCAACAGCATGATCAGCCAAGCCCCAAGTATTGCGAGCGCGCTGTTCCCAGGCCATGTCGGCGTGTCGAAGAGTAGCGGTGCGGCAGCTGCAAGCGCGGCGAAGAAAGCGCCTGTCGGAATGAAGAACGGCTTCAAGGGCGCACGCGGAACCATGAACGGGGTTATTGGAGGCGGGCAGAAGGCCGTTCAGTTTGCCAAGTCCAGAATGGCCGGCGCCGGTAAGGCAGCCCCTTAGTAGAAAACGAAATCAACCACATGAAAAAATTGAAACTCGCACTCTTGACTTGCACTACCGTGGCGATGCTGGCGGCGTGCACGACGCCAGCTCCGACAGCGGTAATTGGTTTCAACTACGAAGTCGATAATGCGAGGGCAAACGGCATCGTGCAGGTGTTCGACCTGAGCGGAAACACGGTCGTGCAGGTCCGGGACATGAATCCGAAGACGACCCATTTTCTTGATGCGCGAAACCTCCCGATCCCATTCAAGGTTGTTGGCGAGAATGCCGTGCTCGCTGGAATGCATTCAAGTTTCACCGTATCCACGGCCGGTGCTGCATCGCGCGTGCTTCGTAAGCCGACTGCGCCTGTAGCTGATCCGGTAGCGGTCGCGGTTGCCGCAACGCCGGTAGCTAAGCCTGCCGCCGCCGATTCTGATGCCGCGGTCGTTGCCGAAATTGCCCGCATGCGTAAAGAACTTTCCGAGCTTAAAGCGATCTTGGCGGCCGCGGCTGCGCGCGACGCTGCGCCGAGCGCACCTTCGGTGGCTGTGGCCGACGCGGGGAAGGGGAGCGGCACCGAGCCGAGCGTCGTAATCGTTTCGTTCCCGAACAACAGCCGCCAGTTCACGCCTGCGCTCGAGCAGCGTACCAAGCTGCTGGCCTTGTCACAAAGGGCGGACCACATTTCGGTACGCGGCTTCACCGACAGTGAGTTTGCTACTCCCGGCAGCATTGCGCTGGCAAAGGCGCGTGCGGAAGCGGCGAAACGCTATTTGGTGTCGATGGGTGTTTCCGCTGCCAAGATCATCGTCGGCTTCGACGGCGCAGGGAAGTTCATCGCCGAGAACAGTTCTTCTTCTGGCAGAGCGGCCAACCGAAGGGTAGAGATTGGCGGGTCCTGATCCGTTTCTTTCCGCTGCTGCAACCCCGCAACGCGGGGTTTTTTTTCGACCTCGGAATCGCGTCGATTTCTGCTAACCAATCAGAGCTTGTCGGTTGGAAACATTAGAGAAAATGGCGGGATGAAAAATCCACCTACCACCACCAAGCCAGTCGCCGGTGCTCTGCCTCCGGATTTCGCTCCCGGCTCAATCGCCAAGGACACTGCCCAGGAACATTTCGAAAGAGGTGTTCGCCCGACACTTGAGCGCAACCGCATGTTTCTTATTGCGGTCTTGCTTGCAGCCGGGCACGTCGCCAATGGGATCAGCTGGAACATTTTCCTGCCTTTGAAATCCGTAGAGACGTACCAGGTCAACAAGGTCGAGGGCGGCCGCCTTGTTACCGATGGCACTGCCGTAGGCAACTGGGCACCGGATAGCGATTCGATCGCCTACTTCCTCAACAAGTGGGCCAACAGCGTTTTCGACGTGAACCGCGCAACAATCGAAGGCACCCTTACCGAAGCCGGCGGCCTGGTGATTGGCTCGGCGAAAGTGCAGCTGGCCGAGCTGCGAAAGAAGGACAACCCGCTCGTCTCGCTACGTGACTACCCGCAATACAACCGCACATACGAATACACCACGCTGAACTTCATTAAGGACGACGTGGCCCTTCTGCGGTTCCGCACCATCACCCGCCTCTCTCCTGAGTCGCAGCCAATGGTCACGACCTACGCCATGACGGTTTCGTTCACCCGCGTGAAGCCTACCACCCGCGCCGAAGTGATGAAGAACCCAGCAGGCCTGTTCATTACCAACATCAACCTCACCGAGGAATCCGTTTCAAAATGAAGCTCAACCAGATTGCCGCGAGTGTGGCGTTGATGATCCCTGTACTGGTGCACGCAGCGCCAGCGTCGAAAAGCCAACCGGTCGACGTTGCTGCACAAGCAATTCCGGCACCCAAAGAGAATCGGATCGTACGCTACACCTATTCGCCTGACGTCATCTTCCGCATCCTGTCCGTTCCGGGGCTGACTACGCACCTTGAGCTCGGTGAGGACGAAGGCGTCAAGGAAGCGCCAGCGATCGGCGACCAGGCACAGTGGGCTGTCACTGGCGGCCCACGGCACCTTTTCATCAAGCCGCTGCGCTTTGATCTGGAAACCTCCCTGACGGTGGTGACGAACAAGCGCACCTACCAGTTCCAGCTTATTGCCGGCCGCAGCGCCGCTGCGCAAGTCTTCCAAAAAGTTAGTTTCATCTACCCCGACCGGGACATGGAAGTGAAGCTGCGCAAGGAGACCGAAACTGCCGTTGTCGAGGCCGAACAGAACCGTCTCGCCGGCCAGGTGGTCGCCACGAATGTGGACCCCGCGTCGCTGGACTTCGGCTTCAAGATCGAAGGCGAAGCTCCATTCAAACCGAGTACCGCATACACGAATGGCAAATTTACCTTCTTGGTCATGCCGAACACTCAGGACAGCCCGGCGATCTTCTTGCTAGACGAGGACGACAACCCATCGCTCATCAACTATCAGGTGAAGTCGAACATGATCGTTGTAGAACGCGTCGCTGCCAAGCTGTTGCTCAAGCTCGGCAATTCGGAGGTCAGGGTCACAAAGCGCGGCCCGGTTGAACCAAAGCGGAGGCGCTAAGCAATGGCGAAAGATCCCTTTGCCAACCTCCCGCCGATCAACTCCGAGGATCGTGTCGAGCCCGGCAATCTTCTCGCGCCCGACCACGTTGAAACGTCCGGCGATGTGTCGGCTGGCTCGCCGCCGCGCACGCTGCTCAAGAACCTTGGAAAGTGGGCCGTGCCCGTGATGGGCGTTGCCATCGGCGTGTGGCTGTTCATGCCTGAAGACCATAGCGCTACGCGTCGAGCGGCGACTTCGGCACCTGTCGAAGTCGACACTGCCCGCCAGGCCGACGAAACCGAAGCGATGATGAAAAACATGAAGGAGGAAGCCGCTAAGAAGCCCGTGGTAGCGATCCCTGTCATGCCCGGCTCGATGCCGGCCTCAGCACCTGTGCAGGCCGGGGGCGCAGGTCCTGCGGTCGCCCAAACGGGCGCTGCTGGCTATGCTCCCGCAACCGGTGGCTATACCCCTGCTTCGGGCCGGACGCCGCTCCCCCCTGGCTACATCTCGACAGATGGTGGACCTGTGCCGACTCCAATCGGAGTAATCGACAAAGAGGCGGCCCAAAAAGCGGAACAGGCTTACGAACAGCATAAGAAGCGTCAAGAGGAAATCAGGGCTTCGGCCATCGAAGTGTCCAAAGTAAAACTGGTCGGCCAGTCCAACAGTGAAGCACCTGGGCAGCCAGCGGCATTGGCCGGCCTTCAATCGCAAATTGCTGATGCTGAAAAGAACGATGCGGTACGAGCGCAGCAACAGATGCAGGACAAGGTTCTTGCGGCCATGGCGCCGAAAGAGCAGGCTAAAAGTAAGAGTCCGAACGATGAGTTCCTCGCGACCAATGCGGCGACATCAAACAATGCACCCCAGCTGACGCGGCAGATGGGGCCACAGGCGACGACGCTTGTGAGCGAAGGGCATGTGATCCGTTCTGTACTCCTGACGCGCGTGAACAGCGACCTCCCGGGCCGCGTGATCGCACGCGTAACCTCGGACGTCTACGACAGCAATCAGCGATACGTCGTCATCCCGAAGGGCAGCCAGCTGATTGGCGCGTACAGCAGCCAGATCGTGGTCGGGCAAGAACGCCTGTTGATGGCAATGAACCGCATGATCCTGCCGAACGGCAGCTGGATATCGCTCTCCGGTGCAGGCGCAGCGGATATGTCGGGTATGTCCGGCGTAAAAGCCGACGTCAACAACCACTTCATGAAGATGTTCGGTAGCAGCCTGGTGCTCGGGGCGTCCACGCTTCTCTTGCCCCGGCAGGACACCACGGTTAGCACGCTGCAAGGCATGGCTGGTGGCGGGACTCCTGGCACGGCGGGTTCGATCTTCGCAACGTCTCTGAACGAAGTGCTCAAGACGCTTCTCGAGCGGAACAAGCAGATCGCTCCGACCTTGAGTCTGAACGAAGGGCAAGAGTTCATTTTCATGGTCGCACACGACATGGCAATGGTCCCATACCGCCCGTAAGCGCGATGGACACGGTGTCCATCTGCAAAATCGGGTAACCCCATGATTCTAAAAGAATAGTGCTTTTTGCTTTGCAAAACTGGAGTCACGTTTCGACCGACCTCGACACGAAACGTGCGAATCCTGAAACAAATCGGCGACTTATTGACGCTCGGCAACACCTGACTTGACCGACAATTTAGCCGCACAACCTAACGCCAAAAATGAAACCAACTCTTCTCATCGCCATTCTCGCGCTTGCAACGACCACCGGCTGGTCTGCTGCTGCTGCTGCGACCGATCGTAGTTACTACGTCACTGAGCTGGCGACCCAGCAAAGGTTTGATGTCTACAACGACGGTCACAACACCTATCTCGAATCGATTCCTGGATTGGTTGTAACCGGCGCAACTGCGGACGGCGAACGCTACATCGTCAACGGTGTTCCGAGTCAGATCAAGGGCTTCATGAACGGTAAGCCGATCACGGTTGTGCGCGGATTCCCGCCGATCGCCAAGCCACCAGTACCGGACGCGACTGCCGTGAACGAACAGATCAAGCATCTGACGGAAAAGCTGAACACCCTTTCATCGAAGGTGCAACCGAAAGAGCCAGCAACGGTCGTCGCCTCGGCAGCCAGCCCAGCGGCAGGTAGCGCGCTGGCAGCGCCTGCCGCCGCTCCCGTTGCTGCGTCAAAGGTCATCGAAAAGGCCTGGGACATTCGCCTGACCGATAAGACGATTTTCGGCGCCATGAAGCGTTGGTCCAAAACTGCTGGCTGGCAGCTGATGTGGGACACAGAAGGGAACGACTTCCCCGTCATTGCTGAGGCGACCTATAACGGCGAATTTGACGTCGCTGTCGCCGGCGTCATGGGAAGTCTGCAGCGTTCCCAATTCCCGCTGCGCGCCTGTCTCTACGACAACCGCGCGGTACGGGTCATCCATAAATCGAAGCGATGCGAAGGTTGAATATGAAGCAAATTAAAAAAACAGCAGCTGCGCTCGCAGTCGTTTCGGTTCTGGCCGGATGCGCTGTATCGAACAGCGACGTAAAGCAGCGTGCCGAACAAATGCGCGTTCAGATCACTGAGCAGGCTGCTGCACAAGAGAACAGGGCACCTGAGCCACTCGTCGAGCGTGTGCGCGGCATGTACCTCGGCGCTGCCTCGATCCCGCTCGCCTATGACGCTACGTTGCCGGCTGTGTTTAACGACGTCACGCTCTCATTCCCGGGCCGCAGCAATCTGGCGACCGTGGGCGAGCGCATTACTGCTGCCACGAAGATCCCCGTGCGCCTGCAACCAGATGTGTTCATCTCCGCCAGGTCGTTGGTGCGCGCTGGCTTGAGTCAGTCTGCGCCAGCCGCAACGGCGATGCCGACGACCATGGGCCCTCTCCCAAGTCCGCTTATGAGGGGCGGGCCCGGCTTGCCCGGTTCTATTCCTAACGGCGCCGGTATCGCAACGCAGACTTTCGATGACTTCGACGCGAAGCTGCCGATGGATTACACGGGTAGCCTGTCTGGCTACCTGGACCTTATCTGCGCTCGTCTGGGTATTAACTGGGAATACAAGGAAGGCACAATCTCCCTGTACCGCATGGTCACGAAAGTCCTGACGGTCAAGGTGAGCCCTGGCTCGCTCGAGTACGCATCGGGCCTGAAGGAGGGAGGCGATGAAGAGAAGGGTAGCTTCGCCTCCACGTCGACGAGCTCGACCAAGGGCGACTACTCCGTGTGGACGACAATGGAAGCCTCGATCAAAGGCATGCTGAGTCCTCTTGGCACGGCTACTGTCGACCAGGCTGGCGGCCTTGTGGTCGTAACCGACACGAAGGAAGCGGTCGAGACTGTCGCCAAATATGTGAACGTCCAGAATGCTTCGCTAACCCGTCAGGTCAGCATCGCTGCCCGTGTCGTCCGTGTTGTCGTGACCGACTCGTCCGAATTTGGATTCGACGCCAACCTCATTTATCGAAAGCTCGCCGCCGGCGCTGTCGATTGGTCCCTGGGCATGACGGCTCCAGCGACGGTGACCAGCACCGATGCTGGCACCTTGGAGATGAACATCTTGAAGCCGAACAGCCGCTTCGAAGGCTCCACGGCATTCGTCCAGGCGCTCGCCAAGCTGGGCACCATCGTCTCGGATGAAACCACGACAGTAAACACGACCAACCGTCGTCCTGTTCCGGTCGCGAAATTCCAGACGACCACCTATTTGAAAGAGACGAAGCCTGCCACCGGCGGCGGCGCAACTGGCGGTGGCGCAGGCGTTCCTGGCCTCACGCCGGGCACCGTGACAACTGGCTTCTTCCTCAACATTCTGCCGACCGCCTTCGAAAACAATTCGGTGCTGATGCAAGTATCCCTGAGCCAGAGCGATTTGACCGGCATGGGCAAGCAAACGACTGGCTCGGGCGAGACATTGCAGATGATCCAGACGCCGGAAAAGAGCGGTACCAAGACGGAAAGCTCGATCGGCCTTCGCGACGGCGAGTCCATCGTCCTCATGGGTGTTACGCGCGATGGATCCAACGCAGAACGGCGCTCCGCGGTCACCGGTTATTCGGAGATCGGGAAACGCGTGCGTGAAGTCCAGATCGTCGTCCTCACGCCAAAAGTACGCTCGGGCATCTAAGCATGGAAACCGTAATTCAGATTGATGATCGCTACGCATTTGCCTTCGGGCTGCAGTGGCAGACGCTCGACACGATGATGTCGCGGTCATCCCAAATCACAGAGCTGCGACAGAACTTTGAAGCGCGGTGGATGGCGTCGTTCAAGATCAACGGCCAGGAGAACATCGGCTATGCGAAAAGCCTGACGCCACCCGCGAAGATCACCACCCTCTCCGCTGCTGGCCAGGTTGCGCTGAGTGAAGCATGCAAGGGCAAGACGGTACTGGTACTGCTGGAAGAGGCCGGGCAGGAAGGGCAGTTAAATGATGTTGGTGTCATCGCCCTTATTAACGGAAACGTCGTCCACGACGCTTTCGTAAAGACGTCCGACGTGGCCGAAATCCGTCAGCGCTTTAAGGTGCAATGCGCCCGAGCTGAAACCGAGTACGTCACCATGGGCAAGGTCCTCACGCTCACGGATGTACCGCATCGCCTGGACTGGGCTGATCTTCTCCCGCCGCCGCCCGGCAAAGGCATGGCGCGTTTCAAGACAGTTCCTTCTGCGCCTATCACGGTCTTGAAGGCTGATATCCCTTCATGGGTGCTGTGGGCCACGGTTGGGACATTGGTGGTCGGCGCCGGCGCTTGGTATTGGCAGCAGGCGGCCGCCGACAGCGATCGCCTGCGCATGTTGTCCCTGCAAAACAAAGCCCCGGACCCCGCGCAGCTCTACGCGCAGTCCGCGGCGCTGCACCTGACCCAACCGATCATGAACGCAAACGTCGTGGTGCGGGAACTGCGTAACCAGCTCAAGGAGACGAAGTTTCCGATGCGCTTCGCAGGATGGACGCTAACAAAGATCGATTGCGGCATTCCGGGATGCAGCGCGTTATGGACCCGGGCAGAAGGGACGTTCCGTGAATTTGTCGATCGTGCGCCGGCATCCTGGGGTGAGATCTACCTGAACCCAGACGGAAAGCGACTCATGCATAACGTGCCGGTGAAGTTGTCCCGAGCCACGCTGAAACCAGCGACGGAATGGACCACCGAACGTGAGTTTCTGCTAACCGAGTTCAGCAAATGGCAGCGGTATGAAGCGGCGAAATTTGCCGCGACACTCAAACCGATAAGCCTGATGGCGGTGCCGCCGAGCGTCCAACCTCAAGTTGCCGCTGCACTCCCTGGCGCGATCTGGGCCGCGGGCTGGGAAGTGACTGATGCGCAATGGTGGATGTCCGAAGCGATGGACAGCATGCCCAATAACGTGACCGTCGACATCGTGAGCCTGTCGTTCAACGGCACCCAAGTGAATTTCAATGCAGGAGGAAAAGTTTATGTTCGAAAAAACTAAGGCCGTTGGCGTGTGCCTGATGTTCCTGTGTGGCGCAACAGCCGCGCAAACCATCGACGAGATCGTTGAATTAAATCGCCAAGTGGCGATTGCTGAGGCGAAGAACAAGGTCGAGACGGCCAAAAAAGCCGGCACAGGGCCCGCGCCCGCCACCTCGAGCGCAACGGCAGGCGGCACGCCGCCCTTTCCGCTTCCTCCGGGCGCACCGGCAGCGCCAGCGCCAGCGCCGGCCTGGAAATTGATTCCAGCAAAAAAGGGGCCGCCTGGCCCGCCAGCACTGATGGCTATCTACGGGGTCGGCAGCAGCTTGATTGCCGAGTTGAGCGAGAACGGAAACGAGGGAAAGTACAAGGAAGGCGACAGGACCCCGGGCGGCTGGACGGTCGCCAGAATCGACAAGCGCAACGTCGATGTGACAAGGCAGTCCAGTGGAAAACGCAAGGCAGCGAAGTTCGAAAAAGTTGCTTTGGCTTTTGGCACAAAGGTCGACGTGCCGAAAGAGCCGCTGAACGCTGCGCGCGAACAAACACCTGGAAGTTACAGCATGCCGCCGCCGCTGCCTTCCAGTTTTCCATCAGGCCGGTAATACAACTCTTCTAACGCAGTAATTCAAGGAAAAAAAATGAACCGCAATTTCAACGCAGTGAACCGTTTCAAGCGTCAAGCCGGCCTGTCCAACATCCAGATCATGATCGGCGTTTTGATCAGCGCCCTGCTGATCCTGGGCGGCGTCGGCCTCATCAAGTACATCGACAAAACGAAGGTCAACAACGACCTGAGCGAACTGGCCACCCTGAAAACCGAAACGGTACGCTATGGCTCCCAGAACGGCGGCTCGTTCGCCGGATTCACGCAAGAGATCGGCATCGGCCTCGATTTCTTCCCACGCGCCCGGGTCTCAGGCGCAGTCGGATCGCGCATCGTGCAGAACCAGTGGAAAGGCGTGATCACCGCGGCACCGGCGACTGTGAATATCGCGAATGACGGCATCGTATTCACCTACACCGGCGTTCCTTCCGGCGCATGCAAGGACCTCGCCCAACAGGCTGGCGATGTTGCGGCGACCGTAACGGTCGGCGGCACGGTCGTAAAGGCAGTCGCCGCGAACCCGGTGCTGGCCACGATCATCACTGCATGCGACGCCGGCGCCGACAACGTCACGATCGCGTATGCAATGACGAAGTAAGTAATGAGGACGACCATGCAGCCATTTCCGCAAAGCGTCGTTCGCCCCCGGCTGCAGGCCGGGGTGTCGAATCTCCAAATTATGATCAGCACGCTAATCGGTGGAATCCTGATTATGGGCGGTCTGGTCATGATCGGGCAGATCGACAAAGCAAAGGTCGATAACGAGATTCGCGAATTGACCCGAATAAAGAAGAAGACTGTCGCCTTGGGAGCGCAGCGCGGGTCACTGGCAGCCGTGACACAGGAAAACTTGATTCAACTCGACTTTTTCCGCCCCGAGACCCTGTCCGGCCCAGTAGGTGCAAGGGTCATTCGTCATCAATGGGGCGGGACAATGGTAGCTCGCCCCGTCACCATCTTTTCGGCCGGCGATGGAATTCTATTCGGATACCAGAACCTGCCTGGTAAGGCATGCAAAGCTCTAGGCATGCAACTGGGTGACGTGGCCTCAGCAATTTGGGTCGAAGGCTTGCAGGTGAAATTTGCCGGTCAACCCACAATCGATACCGCCACCCTGATTACGGCATGTGACCGCTGGGGCGGCAACGTGTGGATGGACCTGCACATCCTTAAATGACCAAATCCGAAATGTGAAAGCCTGACATGCTAGCCAAATTCCTGACCCCAAAGCCGGCGCCAAGCCCGTCTCCGTTGCACCTGCGCCGAATTGCGCATCCAGTGGCCGCACTATCGGCAGCTAACCAAGCCCCGTTGGAGGGTTCAGCTGAGTCGGAAGTACCGGAAGTGCAACTTCAGTTGGTCAATACTGACCCAAAGCTGCCCGACGTGCTTGCGATTCGATCGATTGCAGAAGTTGGAAACTGGCGTGCGGCTGTACCGGGTCTAGTCGCCGACGGTGACAGGGAGCGATGCATCGTGCTAGACCGGGAATACAGTTCGGTTCTCATTCTCGCCACACCTGAGTTTTATGCGAGCGGCGCCCACAGTGTCCTTGTCAGCAAGGTGCGCCAGAAACGATTGTCGGTTGAAGCCGAGCGTGTCGCCGACCAGGCGGTGATCGCCCAAGCGCTCGAGGTCAACGAAGGTAAGCGCCGCGGCGCCGTTAACCTGGTGGTCAAGGACGACGATCGCAATCTCGCGCTGTACGAAGATTTGATCCGCGGCGCGTTCAATATCGGCGCCACCGACATTCACTTCGAAATGAATTTCAGCGGCCGAACCGAAGTGCGGCTGCGTCTCTTTGGACGCATGCGTCCCTGGAAGACGTTCGAAACTGAATTGCTGCTTGATGCAGTCGGCGCTGGCTACTTCGGGAAAACGAAATCTGGGACTGCTTCGGCGGCTTCCTGGTCAAAAGAAAGATCGCTCAACACGATTACCGAGCATACGATCGACGGGGTGCATGTCAACGGCCGTTTCTCAACCTATCCGGTAATCGGTGGCCTGGACGTGGTCGTCCGACTGCTCAAGAACGACCCGAACTCATCAAAGGTCGCCTCGCTTCGTGAGCTTGGCTATGCCGAGTCACAGATCAACGCCGGGCTAAAGCTCGCAATCGAAAAAAATAGCGGCATGATTGCCATCGTCGGCAGCACAGGTTCGGGTAAGTCCACGACCTTGAAGACGCTGATGAATGACCTGCCGAACAAGGAACAACTCAAGCGCTACTCGGTCGAGGACCCGGTCGAATACCTCATCCCTGGCGTTCGTCAGATCTCGATTCAGCGCGGTGCAGATGATGATGCAGCCGACGTGAAGAAAAAGTTCCTTTCTGCCCTACGCATGCTAGTTCGAATGGACCCAGACGTCGTCATGATCGGCGAGATTCGCGACAGCGAAACAGCCGAGATGGGCAGCGAGATGGTTCAAACCGGCCACCGCGTTCTTACGACGATGCACGGCGACAACATCATCGACGCTCTATCGCGCATGACTGGACGCCTGATCAGCATTCCGCCTGAGTTGCTTGGCACGAGCAACTACCTCAGTGCTGTGATGTACCAGAAGCTCTTGCCGGTGCTTTGCGACCATTGCGCTGTTCCGGCGAATACGGTCTTAAATCCAAACGTTATTGAAGTGCTTCAGAGCAAGTTTTCCCTGAAAATGGATGCAATGCGTTGCGCCGCCAGCGAGGGCTGCCCGGAGTGCCGCATCGAGGGCATGTCTTCCGAAGGTACGAAGGGCCTGACCGTCGCAGCAGAAATTCTCGTGCCTACGCCAGCCATTCGTGACGCAATCAAGTCCAAAAATTGGCTGATGGTCGAGCAGCTCTGGCGCGGTACCCGCACGAGCAAGTTTGACGAACCCGATATGACCGGCAAGACGGCGTTTGAACACGCGCTGTACAAGGCCAGCATCGGCATGGTCGACCCGCGTGACATCGAGCGTGACTTCGAGGCATTCAGCAGCTATTCGATAATTGAAAGTACGAAATAATGTTTATCCTGAAAGTGTGGTTGGCTAAGCGTGCGTTCTTGAATGTACGCGCGGACGTTTATGAGAACCTCGCGTCTCAGCTGACCGACACTGGATCCCGCCGTGTCGAGACTCTTGCCGAAACTTTCGGCGCATGGGCAAAGCGGGACAGGGCGCGCAATCTTTCTGTCGCTGCTGTGTACTCGGCTGTGGAGCAGCGGCTACGCAAAGGCGCGTCCTTCTCAGCAGCTTTAAAAGGTTTTGTTCCGCGCGAGGAAACCATGCTGATCGACGCGGGCGAGGCCTCCGGCCGCCTGGCCGAAGCCTTCCGAGCTGCACTTACATCTCAAAACGCCGACGCCGAAATGCGTGGAACAATGGCCGGTGCAATGATGCAGCCGGCGTTTAACTTCTTCGGGCTGATCGTCAGTAGCGTCGTGCTGGGCAAGATGCTCTGGCCTGACCTGATGGCCACGTTTGCACCGAAGTACTGGCCTGCATGGTGCCTGCCTCTGATCGAATCGAACATTTGGCTGGCGAACAATTGGCCGGTCATGTTCGGCTTTCTGCTTCTTCTCCCGCTGTATTACATTTCGCTACCGCGCTGGACTGGCCGGTCGCGACAGTTCATCGACCGCATGCCCCCCTGGTCGCTCTACAGGGATCGCAACGCCAGCAGCCTTCTTGTAATTCTCGCTGGACTGATTCGTTCCGGCCTCACCGTCGACGTCGCGATCGACCGGGTCCGCATGTCGTCCACACCGTATATGCGCTGGCACTTGAGCCTGATGCTGCGCAGGCTTCAAATTCACGCCAACGAGCCCATCAAAGCCTTCGAGACTGGACTGTTCTCCCAGCCGATCCTTGACCGGCTCAATGACGCACTGCGCACGAAGTCTCCGGACGAGGCCTTGAGCCACATGGGCGAAAAGTCACTCCAGGCGATCTTGAAGCTGGTGAAGCAATCAGCAGCCTTCGCGAACAGCCTGTGCATGCTCGTCATCGGCCTTTTGTTTGCATATTCGATCGCCGCGCAAGTGATCGGCGCCCAAGACGCCAGCAGCGCGTTCGTGACCGACATGACGTCCATGAAATAGCGGAGAAAAATATGAAAAAGAACACGCCCTTTAACCGGCAGGACGGCTACACAGCCACCGCCATGATTGCGATGCTGGCCATTGGCGGTATCCTAACCGCTGGGACTGCACGCCACACGCTCAGTGTCACCTCCGAATCTCAAGGCCAGACCTATGGCACGGCCTTGGCTGGAGTGAACAAGGCGGTCGGTACGTACACAGTGCTCAACTACAAAGCGCTCATTGAGGGTACGGCAATCGCAGGCGTAGCGAACCCGCTGCAGCCGACCGTACAGGAGTTAAATGCTCTTGGGTTGCCAAACGCCGTGGTCAACCCAACGCCGCCGATGGGCGGCGCCTACGCCATCCAAATTTCGCGCGAGCCTGCTGGTTGCGTCGCACCAAACTGCAACCTCACAAGCCGCGCCTGGTTCACCCAGCCAATTACGAATCCGAACACCGGCAACATCGACCTCGAAAAGCTCGGCGCCGCTGCGCAAGCTATCGGCGGCGATGGTGGCTGGTCCGACCCAGATTCGCCGACAGTGGTCCGCGGTACGGGCGGCTGGTCTAGAACGAATCCTGCTGGGGGCACCGCCGGCATCCTGATGGCAATCAACGGATACGGCTCGAGCGTGTTTGCGAACTATGTCGACAGGCAAGGAGTTCAGGGCATGCTGGCCGACTTGAAGCTGGGCGGTAACAACATCAACGGGATCAACGCTGTTAACGCTCAACGCGTCGCTCTCCCAAGCGGAGGCAATCTCAGCATTGGCCAAACCACGTTCGCTGGCCACGCCTCTGGTGACACCACCTTTTATCAGCCTGGGTCGCTCTTTATCGAAAAACCTGATAGTAGCCCTGCGGATATCGCCAGGGTTCGGGACGTGAATTCACAAGGTACGGTTAGTACTCGCCGACTGTACGCAAACGGCCGCGGACTACTTGGTTGGAACGACACGCAGTACGACGTCCACGCTGGCATGATCGGAGCCGGCACTTCCATCTATTCGTACGGCAAGATTTGCGCTGGCAACTGGGATGCAGCCTGTAACGGCGGCGGCGGCGTTGTGATGCATAGCAACGGCGACATCGTGGGCGCCGGCGTTAGCTACGCCGCCGACGTCGTCGCAACGCAAGGATGGTTGCGCACACGCGGCGACAAAGGCTGGTATTCCGAAAGCTACGGTGGCGGCTTGTACATGAGTGACCCGAACTGGGTTCGTAGCTACGGGGACAAGAGCATGTACACCGGCGGCCAAATGCAGGCCGGGTCGCTCCAGTCCAACAGCACGCTCTCGGTAGCAGGCAACTCCACAGTAGGGTCGCAGACCGTGAACGGCGCACAAGTCGTTGGCGGCGACCAAACAATCTATGGCAACACAAGGGTCGTAAATGCGCTTACCCCCGGCGTGATCGCCTGGGAAGGCGGGTGGTGTGGCGACAAAGTCGGCGCAATCGGCCGCGACGGGAACAACAACCTCTTTATTTGTAACTGACTATGCGCGCGTTCTCTATCTCTGCTTGGGTTCTCGTCCCGTCGATCCTGCTGGCCCTACCTAGTGTGGCACAAGCGCAATCCTGGAAGCCGCTGTGCGTAGGCGGCGGAGCCACCGGTGGAGTCCACAACAATACATGGCAAAAGGTCAATACGACCGGTAGTGACGGTGGAACCTGGAAAAAGGCGGGAGATTGTGCGGCGCCACCACCACCGCCGCCGCCACCGCCACCCAGTGACCCGTTCGCGGGCGCATCCCTTCAGGCCGTTTTTGGCGCTGGCGGCCAGGCTTATGTAACTACGTACATAACACTTTATGCAGATGGCACCTGGAATGTGGGGAACAGTGGAGGAAAACTCACCACCGGCATCAATGGAAGCGCCGCCAGCGGCCGCTGGTATGCGCAAGGGCAAAACGGCACGGACTTTGAAATCAATTATAAGGTTGTTCAGCTCTACTATGATGACCCGTCCTACTACCAAATTTCTTCTCAGGAAGGCGTATGGTCACCAATAAACGTTGCGTGGAGAGTTTCGCTAGAGGATAGATACACGGGTTGTGAGCAAGGCACCAATGTCGAATTAAACGTCACGATCCGGTCAAAATTGGACCCCTCAAAAACACTGTCCGGGCACATCTGGTTTAGTTCAACAGGATATTATGACCACTGTTATGGCTAACACGCGGCACCAACGTTGATGCTGGAGCGACTGGCTGCGATGAAACAATAACTAAAAAACATGCAACTAAAAAATGGCTAGTTATAGGAAACATAATTACCATGTTCGATGTTAGGGATCTCGCCTTTTGTTGGCCTAGCATCGGACGCAAGACTATGCCTCAATTCTTCCGGGGCGCGAAAAACCCTCGAAATCTGGTGCTCAGTATCCGGCGTTTTGCTATAGTCCCAGACTATGAAATACAAAGACTACCCAAAATATGACGCACGCAGAATCCTCGTGGTTCTTTTTGCAATGGAGCGCCTGGGGAAAGACGCAACGTTGCATTACATATCACAGGAAATCAACTGCACAAGAGCCGAAGTACAGCGCGCTATCGAGAGTGCAGAACGAACCTTCATGGTTAATATCGAGAAGGAAGGATCAGCTTACAAGCTGAAATCGTGGGGTATTGTGAATTATGATGCTGCACTTGCGATACTAAACAACAACGACTCGCAAAATAGTATTTGACTGTGTACCAAACTACGGACTATAATAGAGTCATCTTATAGCCCACATGGGATTGAAAATGAATATGAATAAAAACCTGATCGCTGTTCTCGTCGCAGTTGCTCTGACCGGTTGCGGTGGCGGCGGTGGTGGCGGTTCAACTACTCCTGCCCCGGTGGGCGTGAATCCTCCCCCAGTGGCTCCGGTGACGCCTACCGCTCCAACGTCGCCCACGACTCCGACGACTCCCGCGCCTGGCCCGACCACGCCTGTTGCGACGAACGCTACTGACCCGTACACCGGCCAGCCAGCCTCGGGCACTTCTACTACGATGGTTTCCGGCGTCGTTGTGAGTGACGTAACGGTGGGTGCTACCGTGACCGCTTACGACGTGAAAGCTGATGGCAGCAACGGCGCACTGCTGGGTACGTCCTCTGCGACTGGCGCAGATGGCAAATTCGTGATGCAGTTTGCGAACGCCCCCGCCGGCATGGTGCGCTTTGTTGCGACTGGCGGTTCGTTCAAGTCCGAAGCTGATGCGACGACGCAGGCAAACACTACGACCGAGCTGGTGGCTCCGTTCGTGACCTCGGACTTGAATTCGTTTGTGATCACGCCAGCCACGCATATCGCATCACGTGTGCTGTCGTATAAAGCGAAGGCAGGTTCGCCCCTGACGTCGGCCTACACTTCCAGTATCAGCACTGTGCTGTCGCTTACTGGGCAAAACGTTCTGCTGAGCGGCGACACGCGGGTTGGTGTGAACCTGCTCAAGACTGTGCCTGGCTCGGCTGGCGACACTCTCGGCACGTATAAAGACCTGTTGACCGCGATCGAGTGGTTTGGCGTGCGCTATGACTTGCCTTCCGCCACCGTGGTCCGCGTCTTTGCAGCTTACGCCGAAAACAGCTTCCCGATTGCTGGCGTCGATGGTAAAGGCACGGCAATCAATGTCGGCAAGTGGGTGAACGGTAAGTTCGATGAAACGGTTCAATTCACGTTCGACGAAGTGACCGCGCTGCGAAACAACGACGGCACGCTGGCCTACGCTCCTAATGGCCTCATCCTCCACGAAGATGCGAAGGGTTACGTCAGCACGAGCTTGATCCAGTACTTTTACCGTGCTGCTGCATGCACCAACGACAGTGCTAAGCCTGCACTCCTGCAGCGTTACCCGGGCGATGCAGGTCTGTTCGCTGACGCTTCGCTGAAAGCCAGTGTATGCGACAACAACATAAAGTTTTTGGCCGACCTCAAGGCGCGGATCGCGACGAACCAGCGCAGCAAGTAACTTTGTCGGGGTGTTGAATTCGGGCGGCTTCGGTCGCCCGTTTCTATTGCAAGAAACTATTTTACAGGCGCGTCAATGCGTCTGGCTCGGACTATGAATACCCTTTCCTGGAATGCCTTTGACGATTCGGTCGAAGCTTCGCTGCTCACGCCAGCACTACGGCCGGGAGCAAAGCTAGAGACGCGCCGACCGCGGCGCCTAGCCCCTACACTGGCACTGGCGCTGCTGGCAATCACATGCACCTTGCCAGCCCCTGCGATAGCTGACTGCTTTGACGATGCGGGCCAGTATCACAACGTCAACCCGTGGATTCTGCGTGCGATCGCGGCACAGGAAAGCCGCTTCAACCCGACAGCCAACCATCCGGTGAACTCGGACGGAACAAGGGATCATGGAATGAGCGGCATCAACGACGTTCACCTGCCCGAGCTGGCCCGTTACGGAATCAGCGCTGCCGACCTGCGTGACGGTTGCAAATCCGTGTTTGTCTCCGGGTGGCACCTGCGCAAGATGACGGACAAGTTTGGCAACACCTGGGAGGCAGTCGGTGCTTACAACAGTAAAACGCCCAGCAAACGCGACATCTACAAGGAAAAGATCCGGCGCATCATCGACTTCTGGATCGAGAGGGGCATCATCCCGCGCTGAAAATGCGAGGGCGAAAAAAAAAGGGAAGACGTCGCGTCTTCCCTTTTTGCATTCCGTTTCGCAATCCTAGCGCTTCATCTCGCGGACCATCGAGTTGTGGGCGGCAGCTACCACGCCTTTCTGTTCGATATCAGCCGCCGTTTGTGCGACTGAATTGGCAAAGCCGAGCCTGGCCAGGGTGATGGAATGATGGACGAGATGGTACGCATACATAGCGTGCTCGAGCGTTGCACCGCGAACGACAGCCATGTAGACCTTGCTGAACAAGTTCCACCAGGCCGTGCGCGCATCGCCCTTGCCGGCCAGGTACGCACGCACCGAGCGAGGGTCGTTGCCGGTGACGTCGGTACCCCAGCCGCTGGACGCCGCCGGCACGCGCGGCGCAGGGCCAGCGTGCAGGGAACGGAGAAAGATAGCGCGGTCGCGCTGCGCCCAGTCGTGCTGGGTAATGTTGGCGTTGGTGGACTTCCTGTTGAACATGCTGTGCTCCTGTGTGGTGTAAGACAAGAGTAGCAAGGGAAGTCGGCGGCGCAAGTCGGGTTTGCGCCGCCGCTGGTTCAGCCAGCCTTCTTGCGAAGATGATCCATGATGTGCTCTCGCACTTTTGGATCCAGCTCGGGCACCACACGCGAGAACGACCGGCCAACTGCGGCTTCTTCTGCCTGAGCGGACCCCCTCTCGAAGCCGAACATGAGAGCCGCTGTCATCGCAACCGCTATAGCGAACGCGCCGCCGACCGCATATCGGACAGGAATGAAACGGAAATCCAGTGTGCTGGACTGCCCTTTGCTGGCCTGCTTCACGCATCTGGCCACGTGCGCCTCGATGTCTTTTAAAAGCTTCGCACGGTCCGCAATCAGGGCGCTATTCGCGACCGTTGCTACGCTGGACGCGGCACGCAATTCGCTCGCCGCGGACTCCAGCTTCAGTGCTACGGAATCGCCGGCTGCACGAAGGTGCTCGCTGTAGAAGAGGGCAGCAATAACCAACGGGTCATAACCATCCACTTTAGCCCCGGTCGTGGCGAAGACATCGGCCGCAATTTGTTTCCGTTTTTCCTGCAGATCCATATTAGAGGTCGATCGCTGCGAACTGGTCGAAGATACTTTTTCGAACGATGCCAAGGCGGTGGCGGGTAGGTAAATCAGTTTCAGGGGAATCTAGCACCTCATCAAAAGTGAGATATTTCTTCGTCATGTTTGCGACGTCCTGGCCCGAGGTATCGGGGTTGAGCTCTTGCAAGAACACGACGCCGAGTAGTCGCTTCTTCGCGTCCTTATAGAGCGATGTTTCCTTGAAGCTGACTCCGTCTTTTTGAACGTTTCCAAAGTATTCATTTACCCAAACCACAACCGGAGCGGAAAAGAACTCAAGAATCGTTTGCAGTCCTCGAATAGTTTCGTCGATCGCCTGACCGCCGACCAACGGGGTGTGCAGAACAACACGTCGACCGGTGCTCTCCAGGAGATCGATCATCTTATTCTCGTGCAGATAATTCATCAGTGGCAGGAAGCTAGAAGCGCCGGTGTCGACAACACAATCACCTTCGAATGATGCGATCTTGGTGATAAGATCATCGAATTTGCGAGTGTCTACCCTGAGTTGCTCATCCGAGATATTAAAATGCTGAACATTGAGCGCTTTATAATGAGAAAACGTCATGTTGGTTGGATCGGTATCTGCGCAGAAAAGATTACGCCCCATTTTAAGGAGGCATTGCGCCAGTAAAGATGCGGACATCGACTTTCCAACACCACCTTTGCCCATCATGACGATATGAACTGTGTGCATTGCTAACTCCTTATTCACTTCCATTTAACTTCGGAACCAGGGTTCCACGAAAACTTCTTTTCTGGCTCTGCTTGCTCGCTTGCATCATCAGATTTATTGAGCGAACTTTCACTAGCCGACGGCCTGACGATGATATTAGCGGCTTGTACCGGTTGGGCGGGTGGCATCACTGATGTACCTGTTCCAGTTTTCTCACGACGCAACCGGGTCATAATAGCTCGGTACTGCGGATATGGAATCGCAAGTCCTTGCGTATTTAGGTGCTCACAAATTTGCTTATGGTTAAAGCCATCAGCGAGCAAAGCAGTAATGGTGTCAAAACGCCTCCGCAGCTCGGCGGTATCCGAACGCTTCACAGAATCCATGCCGGCTGGGGCTCCCACTTTCACGATCTTCTCCTATCGGTGCTTGTAGCAATCGGTCCTGAACATGAAATGCTGCACATTGCTGCCAATTGCTGCACATTGCTGCACTCCCCTGCTAAGCGCTACACTCTGCTGCACATTGCTGCACATTGCTGCAACGACCATACGATACCGTTCCGCTCGGCCCCTGCATTCTCGAATGGATGGCATTTTTGGAGAGGTTTCATATTGACTCTAAGCTTTGGTACCAATATTATTCACGGGTCGCTATGCGGCATTTTTGTAACCCTTCATCTTTTCCGTTCTGTCGAATCGAAAAGCACCAATTAGTACGCCGCCTTAGCGGCACATCTCCTGACCAGGGAAGTTTGGCCTGGCACTTCTACTTCAACGCGTTCCTCTCTTGCATGTCACGGCGTTCTTGCGCCGCTTTTTTTTGACAGTGTGCAGGAAACAATGAGGAACACTGAGTGACGACGAAACCCAGGCTACATCGGGACTCGGAGGCGCTTAGGAACGCTGATTTCCCACTGATCGCATTTTTTCCTGCGCTGTTTGCAGGGCGGTTTTGAGCGGTTTCGGCATCTGAGACTAGCAGCTCTCTTGCAGCTGCGCCGTTGGCCCCGGTCTGGGCCATGACATTCACATCGAGACGTAGACAGGCGGATATCTGGAAGCTCCCAGACGCAGGAATCGCTGGCCCAGTGCCAGTGCCAATGCTGCCTCCGCGACGCCCCCGGGCGTGAGTTAGACCATATGGTGATAGCGCCACCAACGACCTGCCCATTGGGGCGGGAAGCGCTACGTGAGAAACCGCGTGAGAGTTCCAGGCCTGGCAGCTGTAAGTCAGGCGATCGGTAACCGAAAGGTGTCGGCATGTTGTCTCTTTGCCAAGAGGGGAGACAGTGTGAAATTAGCGTGCTTACGTTTGGGTCCCTCTCCCCGGCAAGTTGTAGCAGTACCGATTAGGTGGCAAGGCCGCATCCCTCTACGTGCACTAGGCAGCGCGTATAGGGATGCGCCTTTCCCACGCGTCTAAATTTAATGGAGGACGTATGGACTCGCTGATTACCCAACTAAACGCAATCCTGCATAAGCATTCCGGCACAAGGACCAACGGCAAGGTTGCCAGCGAAAGAACCAAATCAGCCATAGGTGAAGCGCTGCGTGCTGACTTCCGTAGGCTGTCCGAGCTGGGTTTCAAACTGCAGAAGCCGGATAATCTGGGAGAGAAGCACGTCGAAGCGCTATGCAAGTCTTGGCACGGCGAGGAATTCACGGCCAAGACCATTCAAGTGAAATTGTCGTATCTCCGAATCTTCTGCCGCTGGATCGGTAAGGGCGAAATGGTGAAAGACGCGCCGCATTACCTTCCCGATGTGCCCAAGTCTGATTTAAAGGTGAAATCCACAGCGGCTTCGAGCAAAAGCTGGGCCGCTAATGGTGTCGATGTGGCCGAGAAGGTTCGTGAGGCCGACGCTTTGGATATTCGATTCGGCGCGATGCTCCGATTGGCTGTCGCATTCGGCCTGCGCCGGCATGAAGTCCTCGAATGCTATCCGTGGAAAGTCGATAAGGGTACCTACTTCGCAGCGTATAAGACGAAAGGGGACAGGCCACGGAATATCGACATCGACACGCCTGAACAACGCATCGTTCTCGATCACGTTAAATCTATAGTTAAGAAAAGCGAGCACCTGGGATGGACGAGCATGCGCGATGGTAGCGCCGCCACGATTGAATACAACCTCGCAAAATGGCATAAGATGTTAGCGAAGATTGGGATTACGAAAGCAATCAGCAAGGTAACCGGGCACGGTTTGCGCGCGCAATACGCCGAAAACGCCGCGTTAATTGTTAACGTGATTCCGCCAACTTTGGGTGGCACAACTGGCCAGATGGCAAAAGAGGATCTCGATCTGAAGCGTGTGCAGGTTAGTGAATCGTTGGGCCATTCTCGCAAAAGCATCACGTCAGCATATTTCGGTTCTTTTGGCCGTAGTACGGTGCCGGATTCCCCGGATCGCACCAAAATCGCGATCGAAGCAGCCGTTCCGGTTATTCCGACTGAGAAGATCAAGAGTATTCTGCAGGAGCGAATGGAAGACTGTATACGCCTCACGACTGAGCTTATGACGTCTGGGGCCTATGTGGAGCCGCGAGTTACACAGGCCCTGTGGGAATATCACAGCAGCCGGCACTGCACTGCGTGGCTCGCACCTGGCGCGAGCAACATAGCCGCGCTCGAGGCGGCTGCCAATCACTTTGCAGGCGTTTGATACGGTAGCGGAATAAAAAAATGCCTGGGATTAGCCAGGCATTTTCTTTTGTGCTGGGCGCACGTCGATTTGTCAGGACAGGTGTGAGAGGCGGACTCGGTCGGTCGTGGCGTTGCGCGCGTCCTCAAGACTGATTTGGCCGTTGGCCAGCATCCGTTGAAGGGACGAGTTCATTGTGTAGCTTCCGTAGGCCGATCCGCTGTTGAGGTATTCACGAATCCCGCTGAGGCAAGGCCGCGGTTTCAGGCGGCGAGGAAGGTGGCCGGCCTGGACATGAGTGGTGGCAGCGGACGAATTCCGTTCAGGTACTGCAGTTGGGGCAGGAGTGGATGCTTGGCGCTCGGCCCGGTGTGCGCCCGGTAGTCACCCATGAGCGCGCGTAGCTGGCGCAGGCTGAGCCCGGTTTCCTCATGCATGCTGATCAGGAGCGACGGCGCCACCGACACCCGGCGTTTTCGGACCTTGCAGACCTGCGATGGCTGGACGCCCAAGCGGTGAGCGAGCTGTCGATCGTTTCGGGCGCCAAGTATGCGCATGAGCGTATCCAGGAGGGTTTCGGGATCATAGTGCGGGTTGTCCCCTTCCACGGCCTTAGGATTGAACCTGTACATAGTCAGCTCCTGTAACGCGTCGTTTTGCTCTCACGGCGCTGCTGCGCTTCGACGCACAGCGTCGTTGTCGGACAGATGAGCAACCGTCCAACGCCGATCATGTCCCCAGTTTCGACGCACCAGCCGAACTCGTCCGCATCGATCCGCTTGAGGGCGGCCCGAACTTCGATCAGCTGCGCCGCGTCGCGCGCACGAGCCGCGATCGCCAACTGGTGTTCTTCCTCTGCACTTGCGCGGTCGATCGGATCCGCGCCCACACTGCCGATGGCGATTTCGGCAGCGGACGATAGCGCCCTGGCTTCGAGCAACTCTTCCAAGGCGACGAGCAGCGAACGGAAGCATTGTTTCTGAGCTGTCCCCATGTACTCGTCGCCCGTGCGGAGAATGTGGGCTTCTGTGATTTGGGGCAGTTGCGCGGGAATGCGCGCTTGGACTGCGATTGCGACGTTTTGTTGTGGGGCCATCTCTCTCGTCCGTAGGTAAAGTGTTTCCTGAATACAAGAATTGTCCCATTCGCTTCTCTGTGAGCGATTTTTAAGCGAGCGTAAAAACATGTCTTTTCAATGCCGGGAGAGGTCTGGGAAAGACATATCAGATTCAAGTTAGTTTTCGGGGAGGAGCGCGGTATCTGCATGCGAGACTGGGCACTCTCCAACTACGCGCCCACGATCATGATCGACGTTCACCCGGTCACCATTTCGTTGAATGAACGAACCCAGACCTATACGGCCGCATTCCAGACGAGTGAACAGTTTCAGCACGGCTGGCAGTCGGTGCTGAAGGCCGCATATGGTCGCGCGGAGTTGCGCTGCAGTTGCAAGGGCAGGGGTGCGAAGCGCCTGGCGGTGAAATACTTCGAAGGCTCGGACATCTTCTCACTGGCCCGATTCGGTCTATCGGGTAGTCAGCATGCTCCCGATTGCCAGTATTACAGCGCCAGCCCGTCGCAAGCGGGGGCGGGCGGGGATTCATCGGGCGTGATCGACCTGCAGCCTGACGGGTCGGTGAAGATCCGCCTTGAAATCGCGATGCATGAGCGCGGTGAGATCGCGGCGCCGGCCGGGCGCGAAAAGAAACCGAGCGAACGCGCACCATCGGCAAAGCAGTCGTCGATGAAGCTGCTTGGGCTGCTGCAATATCTCTGGGAGGAAGCTGGCCTGAACCAGTGGAAGGCAGCCTTCACAGGGAAGCGCAGGGCGTCGCTTTCCTACTGGTGGGTGAACAACGCCGCGGACAATGTGTGGGCTGGCCAGGTGAAGCTGGTCGACCAACTGCTGCTGCCGGCGTTCGGGGCTGAGACGCGCGAGGCCGAACGCAACCGCATGCGTGCGACCGCCTCACTGCAGGATAAACACCGGATGCTCGTCATCGCACCACTGGCAGCGTTCTCGCAGGAGCAGTCCGATGCGATGGCAAAGCGGTTGAAGATTGGAGGGTTCCACGGGATGCCAATCGCCTTCATGCAGGGCGGGCTATGGGAAAGCACTGTTCGTCGCTTCCCGACTGCGGTATCGGCATGGCGCGGTGGGCACGGCACGGTGGCGATCGCCCAGGTGGAATTGAAGCAGGGCGCCAAAGGAGTGTATGCGGCCGTAATCGATATGGCGCTGATGAGCATTACCGCCGAGTTCATTCCTGTCGAGTCGAGCTACGAACGCGTGGTGGCCGATAAGCTCGTGGAGCAGGGACGGTCCTTCTTGAAACCGATGCGTTATGACGCCGGCGCCGACCTGGTGCTACCTGACTTCATCCTCACGGACACGCGCAAGGAAATTCCGATGGAGGTGTTCGGCCGGGATGACGCAGAGTATTTGAGGCGTAAAGAAGAGAAGAGGGCGTATTACGACGAGCGATATGGGCGCGATGGGTGGTGGAGCTGGGACGCCTACGCAAATGGGGCCGCCGCGAGCGTGCCGCAGTTCCCTGTGCGTGCGTGATTCAGGTTCCGGTCACGGCGACGAGGCAGGCAAATCGATTTACGCTCCGCACAGATAGCAAAAAGCCCGGCAGAGGTCGGGCTTTCTTTTTGAGGCAACCATTGGATGGTGGCGCATCAGTCTGTTGCGCCCGTCTGGGGCTTGTCGCTCAGCCATTGTAGTTGACGCTCGAAGGATTCCAGCTGGCGTTATCGTAGTCGCTGTTGTCGTCTTCCGCTGCGCTGTCGCCGCCGGCCATGCCGCAGAGGGCCAGGACAGCGAAGACACCCATTGCGAGGTGTATAGTGGACCCCGAATTTGAGACGGTGGTTTAAGCTGTCGTCCGCGAAAGGATGACAGCGAATGAGTGAAGGTAAAAAACGCAGGGTGCACAGCGCCGAGTTCAAGGCCAAGGTGGGACTGGAAGCGGTTCGTGGGGTGAAGACGGTGACGGAGATCGCGCAGGAATACGGCGTACATCCGGTGCTGGTGGGCCAGTGGAAGAAGGAGATCCTGGAGAACGCCGGCGTCCTGTTCGACGTCAAGCGCGGGCCGAAGCCGGTGGACGAGAGCAGCCCCGAGGACAAGCTGTACAGCGAGATCGGCAAGCTGAAGATGCAGGTGGATTGGCTCAAAAAAAAGCTTGGGGAATGAGTCCTGCCGAGCGGGCACGGTGGATCGAGCGGGAGGACAAGATGCCGCTGACGATGCAGTGCGAGCTGGCCGGCGTGCCGCGTTCGACGGTGTATCGGCGGCTGGAGACGGCGGCCCAGCAGGAATGCATCGAGGAGGAGGAGGACGTCCAGCTGCGCGCGCTGATCGACGAAGAGTACACCAGCCGCCCGTTCTACGGCAGCCGGCGCATGGCGGTGTTCCTGCGAGGCCGAGGGCACCGCGTCAATCGCAAGCGCGTGCAGCGCCTGATGCGGGAGATGGGCTTGGCGGGCATGGCGCCGGGTCCGGGCACCAGCAAACCGCACCCGCAGCACAGGGTCTATCCTTACCTGCTGCGCGGCGTGGCGGTCACGCGGCCGAACCAGGTGTGGAGTACCGACCTGACGTACATCCGTCTGGCGCGCGGCTTTGCCTACCTGGTGGCGGTCATCGACTGGTATTCGCGCCGCGTGCTGGCCTGGCGCATCAGCAACAGCATGGACGCGTCGTTCTGCGTGGACTGCCTGGAGGATGCATTGCGGCACCACGGCAAGCCCGAGGTCTTCAACAGCGACCAAGGCTCGCAGTTCACCAGCGACGCCTTTACCGGCGTGCTCAAGCGTGAGGGCGTGGCTATCAGCATGGACGGGCGCGGACGGGCGCTGGACAATATCTTCGTCGAGCGCCTCTGGCGCAACGTGAAGTACGAGGACGTGTACCTGAAGGGCTACGCCAACATGGCCGAGCTGACAGTCGGCCTGGCCCAGTACTTCGCGTTCTACAACGCCGAGCGTCCACACCAGGCGCTGGGCTACGAGACGCCGGATCATGTCTACCGTGCCGGTGTTGGTGGAGGTGCGCTGATCGTCGATAAGTTCGGCGACGCGGACCAGGAGCCGGAGAAAACCGGCGAAACGGGGCAGCGCCGGGCAGCTGCTGAAGTGGAAATGGACACAGCTTAAACTAGGCGGCTGAGTGTCTTGACTCATGGGTCCACTTTATACCAAGCAAACGGTTCCGGCGACTATCGCCTTCTGGACAGCTCCCCGGCGATCGACAAGGGCACCTCCGCCAAGGCACCGACCATCGATTTCGACGGTGTGTCACGGCCACGCGGTGGCGCAGTCGACATCGGCGCCTACGAATACTGATCCGGCACGCCCGCCACTGCGCTGACACCGGAAGCGTCGACCTGCACGGGGCGCACGAGCGCGATTCGTCCGGGTATGGCTCGAAAGCGAGCTGTTCACTTTCGCCCTTGACGCGCGCGCCCGGTCCCGTGCGCGCCCGAAGGACGGCAAGCTGCTACCTCAAGAGCCCAGTGCCTAGACCAGCCGTACGGTTGCTCCCGCCCCGATAGGTAGAGGGCAATGTCGACCAAACGATGGTTGATCGAGGACGGCTTGAGCACGCAGATTCCCATCAATACGATGATACTGACCGGTAAAGCCCAGCGGTTCCATCGGGGCGTCGGCAGGGCTGTCGCAATGCGCATGAAGCACAAGCTGACAGATGCGCCCAATATCAAACTGGGAACGACCTCGGACAAGGTGTGAAACTTGAGATGGACGAGGAGTGCTCCGAGGGCGATGCTGACACCCATACCCAGCACTACCCCTCCCGTGCGCAACGGGGACGACGCGCCCCGGAGCAGAAGGAAAAGACTAACCGGTATCACGGCGGACACGCGAAACGCGTGCCCGCTAAGGGCCTGGAAATCGAGCGAGGGTATCCCCCAGCCCCAGCCGAGGAACGCAATTTTCGACGATGCCACGACGCCGAGGCCCGCAGCGAAGAGAACGCACCAGTACAAAGCTGCCTTCCATGCTCGTGCCGCAACTAACCAGCCCGCGATTGCCCCGGCCAGAGGGAGCATGACTGCAGTGTGACCAAGGTCGACAATTTGCGCCCACTGCGTCATAGGATGGTATCAATCCGCCTGTACTAGTTGTCCTGAATGAGGCCGGTCAGGCCATATCACAACGTTGGCCACATGAATCAACCGCATCCGCCCTCGCGCTTTCATTCGGTACCTCCACGCTGGTTTCTTTCTCCGCCATCGACAGCACCTCGCCGATAATCTGGCAAGTCCTTTCCATTTCGGCGTCCGTCAGGGTCGGGTGCACGAGGAACATCAAACTGGTCTCGCCCAATTCTTTCGCCACCTGCAGGCGCTGCCTCGGACGATAGGCGGTGCCATCGAACGCCTTCTCCAAATACACTTCGGAGCAACTACCCTGTGCGCACGGCACTCCCCTCGCCGATATCTCGCTCACGATCCGGTCACGTGTCCAGCCATGCGCCAGTTGGTCCGGTTCGACGAAAACATAATATTTGTAGAATGCGTGCTCGAGGCCGGCAGGAACAACAGGGACCCGCACGACCGCATATTGCCGACAGACCGCACCAATCCTGTCGGCGTTGCGCTGACGCTGGACGGTCCAGGATGACATGCGCCGCAACTGGATGCGCCCGATGACGGCCTGTGTTTCCAGCATTCGCCAGTTGGTGCCAAAAGATTCATGTACCCAACGGAAGCCTGCAGGATGCGAACGCTCGTATACTGCTTCCCAGGATTTCCCATGGTCCTTGTACGACCACATGGCCGACCACCACTGGCGTGAATTGGTCGTCACCATCCCGCCTTCGCCGCCTGTCGTCATGATCTTGTCCTGGCAAAACGACCAGGCACCGATATGCCCGATACTGCCGACCATACGGCCCTTGTAGCGAGCCCCATGCGCTTGGGCACAATCCTCGATTACATATATATCGTGGGCTTTTGCGAGCGCCATGATGGGATCCATATCGCACGGCCAGCCCGCGAGGTGAACACAGATGACCGCCCGCGTGCGCGGCGTGAGCACGGCCCTGATCGACTCGGCAGTAATGTTTTGACTTTCCCTATCGACATCCGCGAATACAGGAACGGCCCCGGCATTGACGATACAGCTGACCGAGGCCAGAAAGGTCCGCGGAGTGACGATTACTTCGTCACCGGCGCCAATGCCGAGGGCCTTGAGTGCCACGTCCAGCGCAAGCGTGCCATTTGATAGTGCCACGGCATACTCGGTTCCAGCCCATGCGGCAAATTCCATTTCGAATTCGCGGCACTCAGAGCCAGTCCAATAGTTCACTTTGTTGGACAAAATCACATTCTTGACAGCTGACGCCTCTTCCTCCGAAAACTGCGGCCAAGTGGCGATCGGGTTGCTCATGGAGCCCTCATTTGAAAAAAGTCTGCACAATGTATTTAACGTCGCCCAACAGCGAATAATTCGTGACGTATTCTTTGTTTATTCGGACTTTGTCCGGCCAGATAATCGTGTCGTTGTACCAGGCCGGATCGGCGGCAGCCGCCAGCAACACCTCTTCATCCTTGTATTTCAGCGAAGCTGGGCCAGTAATCCCCGGCCGCACCTGCAATATGATGCGGTCAGCCCCTTCCAGTTGATCTGCATAACTCGGCACATCGGGCCGTGGCCCGACAAAACTCATGCTGCCGGCCATCACATTAAATAATTGCGGTAATTCATCCAGCTTGTACTTCCTGAAGAACGCCCCCGATTTTGTTATCGACGCGGCGTTTTCGGATGCAATAGGACTTCGCGCCCCTTTGCTCACATACATCGTTTTTATCTTGTATACCTTGATCAGATCGCCATTTCGCCCGACGCGCTGATGGATAAAAAATCCATTGCTGCGCGTTTCCATTGCTGCCACGACCCAACATAAAAGAATCACGGGCCACAAAAAAACCATTCCGAGGACCGAGAAGAAAATATCGAATATCCGTTTCAAGACGTGGTCGCTCTTGGACATTGGAGTCCCCAATCAATCATCGCGAAATAGACATCTCATCTGCTTCAAAGGCTCGCGCATCAACCCGGCATGCCGCCAGAAATCGCCTGGCAAGGATGGGGTAGATCAGATTGCCTAACACAAAATCCTTGCCTCGTTGCCCCATCGCTTTCCGCTCCTCTTCACTCAAGGCAAGCAATGCGCGAATGCCATGTGCCGTGGCTGGCGGATCTTCCGGAACGACAGTCAGACCGCAGCGCGCTTCAGCCACCGGATCATTTCCGGCTTCAACCGCATGCAGAACCGGCCTGGCCGCCATCATGTAGTCCATCAGCTTGTTTGGAGCGATACCGAAACGATAGAGGGCCTGACGCCGCCAGCCGATATAGGCCACGTCGAAGCGCTGCAACAAAGCAGGGATTTGCCTCTTGGGGATGGAATCGAGAAAGTGAACATTCGACAACCCCTCTGCCGCCGCCCAGTGCTGCAGAGCGGCCTTATCCGGCCCGCCCCCTACCAACACGAATGCCGCATCCTCATCCCGCATGAGTTTGGCGGCCTGGAGGAAGGTGTCCAACGCGTTCGAGACGCCATGCG
>Ga0209023_10000220_pt1 | contig 98629 bp, 89 predicted proteins | sample LakOneMetagenome_FD_187468 | JGI IMG/M metagenome (GOLD analysis project Ga0209023, IMG submission 187468) | Freshwater and sediment microbial communities from Lake Erie, Canada (SPAdes) (version 2) | ecosystem: Environmental > Aquatic > Freshwater > Lentic | place: Lake Erie, Canada...
TAGTTGTGTATACGGCAAATGGTTTTAATGCCGATCTGCATCAGGCGGTGGGTATTGATCCAAATGCCAAGTCTGGTGAAATAGGTACAGTTTTGCAAAAAGGCTATACCCTATCCGGTCGTCTGTTACGGCCTGCAATGGTCATGGTAGGGCAATAAGCCTTCTAAATGCGGGAGTTTTTAAAAATTTTTAGCTAATTTACTTGAAAATTTTTGAAAGACTCTCATATCGGATAACAAACATAAGATTGTAAAAATTACTGAGGAATATGTCAGATGGCTAAAATTATTGGTATTGACTTGGGTACAACCAACTCATGTGTTGCTGTACTTGAAGGCGATAAAGTTAAAGTAATCGAAAATGCGGAAGGCGCACGCACTACCCCATCCATTATTGCCTATAAAGATGGCGAAATTCTGGTTGGTCAAAGCGCGAAACGCCAAGCAGTAACCAACCCGAAAAATACATTATTCGCAATCAAGCGTTTGATCGGTCGTCGTTATGAAGATCAAGCGGTACAAAAAGACATCGGTCTTGTACCTTACAAAATCATCAAAGCAGACAATGGCGATGCTTGGGTTGAAGTTAACGATAAAAAATTGGCACCTCAACAGATCTCTGCTGAAATCTTGAAAAAGATGAAGAAAACTGCAGAAGACTATTTAGGTGAAACCGTAACTGAAGCGGTTATTACTGTGCCTGCTTATTTTAACGATGCACAGCGTCAGGCAACTAAAGATGCGGGTAAAATCGCTGGTCTAGACGTTAAACGTATCATTAACGAACCTACTGCTGCTGCACTTGCGTTCGGTATGGATAAAAAAGAAGGCGACCGTAAAGTTGCAGTTTATGACTTAGGTGGTGGTACTTTTGACGTATCAATCATTGAAATCGCAGACCTTGATGGCGACCAGCAAATCGAAGTGTTATCAACCAATGGTGATACTTTCCTTGGTGGTGAAGACTTTGATAACGCGTTAATTGAATTTCTGGTTGAAGAATTCAAGAAAGAACAAAGTGTGAACTTGAAAAATGATCCACTTGCGTTACAACGTTTGAAAGAAGCTGCTGAAAAAGCAAAAATCGAGCTTTCTTCATCAAATGCAACTGAAATCAACCTTCCATATATCACCGCTGATGCAACTGGTCCTAAACACTTAGTGATCAATGTAACACGTGCGAAACTTGAAGGTTTGGTTGCTGATTTAGTGGCGCGTACCATTGAGCCTTGCCGTATTGCGCTTAAAGATGCTGGGCTTTCAACTTCTGACATCTCTGACGTCATTTTGGTTGGTGGTCAGTCTCGTATGCCGCTTGTACAACAAAAAGTACAAGAATTCTTTGGTAAAGAGCCACGTAAAGACGTAAACCCGGATGAAGCAGTTGCAATTGGTGCTGCGATTCAAGGTGCTGTATTGTCTGGTGACAAGAACGACGTACTACTGCTGGATGTAACCCCGTTAACACTGGGTATTGAAACTATGGGCGGCGTGTTGACTCCAATTATCGAGAAAAACACGACGATTCCTGCGAAGAAATCACAAGTGTTCTCTACAGCGGCAGATAACCAGCCTGCAGTAGATATTTCGGTTTACCAAGGTGAACGAAAAATGGCTCAACAAAATAAATTGTTGGGTAACTTCCAGTTAGGCGATATCCCACCTGCTCCACGTGGCGTACCGCAAATTGAAGTGTCATTTGACATTAACGCTGACGGTATCCTGAAAGTTTCTGCAAAAGACAAGAGTACTGGTAAAGAGCAATCGATCCAGATTAAAGCAAACTCAGGTTTGTCTGATGCTGAAATTGAAGCAATGATTAAAGATGCGGAAGCGAATGCGGAAGAAGATCGCAAGTTTGAAGAACTGGCGAAAGCACGTAATGAAGCGGATGCACTGATCTCTTCTGCACAAAAAGCAGTAAAAGATCTGGGCGAGCAAGTAACTGCTGATGAGAAAACTGCCGTTGAAACAGCAGTTTCTGAACTTGAAGCTGCAACTAAAGAAAATGATGTTGACGCTATTAAGGCAAAAACTGAAGCATTACAAAACATCATTATGCCAATCACCCAGCGTGCTTATGAAGCCGCTCAAGGTGCTCAGGGTGGTGCGCAAGGCTTTGATCCGAATGCATTCCAAGGTGGTGATGCTGGTCAGCAACAAAAAGCTGATGACGGTGTCGTTGATGCTGAATTTACTGAAGTTAAAGATGATAAAAAATAATTTTTCACTTTAACTTTCAAAAAACCGCGCTCAGGCGCGGTTTTTTCTTGTTTATAGTTTTAGGGTTTTCCGGTAAAAAGCCTTGCAATATTATGTATGGATATTACCCTGTCTAGTTACAGATCATTTTCATGATATGGTTAAGACAGCTAGAGGGGAACAAAGATGGATATTCAGGTGAGTTACTATCATATTCTGATTGAAGCAAATGATCATATCAGCACTATTGAGCAATCGCGTGATATTGAGCTATTTAATATTACAGACTTAAAGCCCTATCTTTATTCAGTACTGCTCCCCTACTTAAATGATTGTGCAATTGAACTTGAAGATGAAAATATTGAATTTAATGATATTTTACATTTCTCTATCAAGCAAACCTTGTTACCTATTGAACAGCTCATTGAAGAAGAACAAAAACTTTTGCCAAGTGATACTGAAATTACCATCACTGCATCTGAAATTTTAAATGACCATGAAGTTTGCCAAGATGTTACCGCCGTTATTATGGACTTGCTAGAGGCGATGATTACACCAGACGAAGATAATGAAATAATTTAAATTATTTTCCGACTTTTATATTCATGAAAAGCAGCGAAATACTTCGCTGCTTTAATTTTAGATTTTACTGCATAATATATTCAGCACGCAGAGCACGCAAAATTTGCTGCCCTGCCCGTCCGGTTGGATTTAATCCTAAACGCTGCTGTTCCTGACGAATGGCCTGCCGGGTTTTATCACCGATCAGTCCATCTACTGCCCCGATGTCATAACCCTTTTTTAATAAAAACTGTTGAATTTCACGCCGCTCCGCACGTGATGTCCCGGCATCATCGGTTGGCCAAGCCGTCAAAAAAGGTCCCTGTCCTTGTAAACGGTCCGACAAATGGGCAATCGCCAACCCATAACTTTCTGCCGCGTTATAACTATAAATCGCATCAAAATTTTTAAATACTAGAAAAGCCGGTCCATTTTCACCTGCGGGCATCATTAAACCTGCTGGTGTAGAACCTGAAAGATTTCCCTGAACCAGTGCAGTACCATCAGTACGAGTTAATCCGCGATTTACCCAGCTGTTTAAAGCTTTTTTATTACGCCGCCCTTCTCCCTGTGCAGAAAAACCTGAAGGAAGTTTGACTTCAAATCCCCAAGGCATACCGGTTTGCCAGCCGCGTTTTTTTAGAAAGTTTGCTGTAGAAGCCAAGGCATCTATAGTACTTGAGACTAAATCACGCCGGCCATCTCCATCGAAATCGACCGCCAGTTCCTCATAGGTCGAAGGCATAAATTGGGTATGGCCAAAAGCGCCTGCCCATGAACCTTTTAATTGCTCTTCACGTAAATCTCCACGTTGTAAAATTCGCATGGCTGCAAAAAACTCGCCACGAAAATAACTTTGGCGCCGGCCTTCACAGCTTAATGTTCCAAGCGCTTGTAACAAGGGATAACTTCCTGAAATATCACCGAAGTTGCTCTCTACCCCCCATACTGCCACTACTGTTTCGGCTGGTACACCATAAGCTGCCTCAACACGCTTGAGTACCTCTGCATGCTGTGCCAGTTTTGTTCGGCCTGCCTGTACTCGCTCTTCATCCACCAGACCCGACAGATAATCCCAGATTGGTGTAGAAAACTCTGGCTGATAATTTAGCTTGTCGATTACTGAATAATCAGGTGTTAAAGATTGGGTATAACGGTCATAAGTACTTCCGTTTACTCCAGCAGATATAGCCTGTGAACGCAAGTTGCCCAGACATGCCTGAAAATTATTTTGTGGACTATAGGCATTTGAAATAGCAGATGTTGCTGTTACCGAAGTAGAACTCGATTGACCATTAATAATTAATTCAGCATTAACCTGAGACACGCTCAAAAAAGCGGTAGAAAAAATTAGAGCAAAGTGGCGCATAAGATCCTTATCACTTTGAATTTAAATTATTGTTTTTACCATAGCATTCTGAAGTCAAAATGGAAGTTTTGAAACGTAAATTTAAATTCAAAATTTCCTGTTTTAAATTCATTTTAAATTTAAAAATTTTATCCACAACCCTTCAGCATTTAAATTTATAAAGATAGTTTTAAATTCAAATTAAAAATCCATCTTAAATTAATTTGAATTCAAATAATCTCTTTTAAATTTATAGATAATTATCAATACGAATGCACTGGCTAAAGAATGGTTACGCTCAACAAGATGAATTTTGAATTTATTTTTTTAGTTTTAAATTCAAAATTTATTTTCTAATTTTAAATTTAAAGTTTGTCCACAAGCCAACCGGCATGAAACTTTGAATTCAAACTTAAAATAGAAAATTTAAATTCAATAAAATGAATTCATAAATCTAAATTTAAATATTATTTCCCAATTTCATAAACTCTATATGTGAAGCTACTTTTTTCAGTTGAATATTGAGTTGATAAATTCAGTAACTATTGAAGAATCTGACGCGATTCAGATATTAAATAAAACTTAAAAAATTAAAGATATTCATAGCTAATAAAAAAGAGGCGCAATCATGCCGTAATGACTGCTATAAAAAAAGCGGTCACTAAAATGACCGCTTTTTTTAGCAACAGTTTAAGGTTTAAATGTTCATATCTTGAGTCAAGGCTAATGGCTCTGGCAATATTTTCGCCAGCTGACGGCATAGCTCTGTCAGCTCTGCATGATTAACCGGCATTAAGGTAATATGACCGAGTTTACGCCCCGGCCGTTCTTCCTTGTTATACATATGCAGATGCACACCATTTAAAGCCAGTATCTGTGCGGCATCAGGATATCGCCCAATAATATTGATCATCACTGTAGGGCGAAGCACTTCTGTAGAACCGAGCGGTAGACCTGCAACAGCACGTATATGGTTTTCAAACTGTGAACAGACTGCACCTTCAATTGACCAGTGCCCCGAGTTATGTACCCGTGGCGCCATTTCATTGGCATACAGACCGGCTTCTGTCACAAATAACTCAAGTGTCAGCACACCTACATAGTTCAGATGATTCAGCAGCCGGGTAATATAATCCTGAGCAACCGGCTGTAGTTGTTCACTATTCGGTGCAGGTACAATCGAATGTGACAAAATACCATGATGATGATGATTTTCAGCTAATGGCCAGCTCTTAACTTCACCATTCTGTCCACGTACCGCAATAATTGAAACTTCACGGGAAAATTTTACAAAGCTTTCTGCAATTAAAGATTTGGCCGGACCCAGTTCAGCCCAAGCCTGTTCAATCTGCTCTTGCTCGCGCAGTACAAATTGCCCTTTGCCATCATAACCTCCAGTTGCCGTTTTCAGTACAATCGGTAGACCCAACTCGGTTACAGCCTGCTGTAGGCTCGACAAAGAATCTACTGCACGATACGGCGCTACTGGTATATCCAGCTGGTCAAACAGTGCCTTCTCCAGCAGACGGTTCTGAGCAGTAGCCAATGCTTGACGTGGTGGATAAAGCTGTTTGCTCTGCAAGAGAGTATCAACATCCGCGAGAGGTGTATTTTCAAATTCGAGGGAAAATACATCTGCACTTTCAATAAATTTTTCCAGACCCTGCGCGTCATGCTCAGAAAAGACCTGACCCAATATTGCTGAAGGGCAGTTATGGTTGGCTTCAAAAAATGTACATTGAATATTGAGTGGTAAGGCAGCTTGGGCCATCATGCGGCCGAGCTGGCCGCCACCAAAAATACCGATAGTCTTATTCATGATATCGATCCTGTCTTAACCCTGACCTGGAATATTATTACCCGCAACTTTTGCAGTTTGCGCTTCACGGAAGCCTGCTACATTTTTTGCAATTTCGGGACGGGTCAAACCCAGAATCTGGGCGGCCATAATAGCGGCATTGGCAGCACCTGCAGGGCCAATGGCCAAGGTACCGACTGCAATACCTGCCGGCATTTGTACAATAGACAACAGGGAATCTACACCATTTAGAATTGAGGACTTAACCGGAACACCCAGTACAGGTAGATCGGTTTTGGCTGCACACATTCCAGGTAAATGTGCAGCTCCACCAGCTCCTGCAATAATGACCTGAATCCCACGATCGCGAGCTGTTTCAGCGTATTCAAACAGACGGTCTGGAGTACGGTGTGCAGAGACGACTTCAGCTTCAAAAGGGACACCAAGCTGCTTGAGCATATTGGCAGTATGTTCGAGGGTAGCCCAATCCGATTGGGAGCCCATGATAATTCCGACTAGGGGTTGAGCGTCAGTTGCGACCGCATTCATTGCTAATGTTCCAGAGACTAGGTAAAAAGAGATCTCGACCAGAGCCAAGCTTTAAATGAATAAGTAGCCCTCTATTATAGACTGATTTTTGCGCTCACGACCATTTAACCTTATAGCTGCTGGCTGTTTTTTATGATTTTTCAGGAAGCAGCCGAGAAACTTTATTAAAATAGTTAAAAAATTCTTACTGGCTGCGAAAGACAAAATAAACACAGCCTAACAGACATAAACCTGCCCATAAATAGTCCAGCTTAAACGGCTGCTTAAACAGAAAAATCATGAAAGGAACAAATACCAGTAAGGTGACCACTTCTTGGGTAATCTTCATTTGGCCCAGGCTCCATCCATACTGGGATAAAAGACGGGTTGCCGGAATCATAAAACTGTATTCAAGCAGTGCAATCAGCCAGCCAAATAAAATAGCCTGCCATAACGGTACACCATGTAAAAATTTTAAATGCCCATACCAGGCCAGAGTCATAAAGCAGTTCGAAATAATCAATAACAGCAGGGGCAGGTACAGGTTTGGATTCATGGGTATTTATACAAGACGGTACAGGAGAGTAAAGACTTTAATCTATTTGAAAAATTCGACAAATGTTTTAACCAGATTTTTTATCGTAATAATTTAATAGCGGGGCAACAGTAATCAGATCTGATAAAAAATCCCTGAAAGCCTTATAACGACTACAAGAACAACTATCTTTTCATGAATAGCCTTGCTATCGTTGCTGACAATTTTAATCGATCACGACAACAACACGATAAGATCAAGTGATGTGTCAAAAGTAGTAGAGAGGGTGAGTTATGCATCTGCATATTTTAGGTATTTGCGGCACATTTATGGGATCACTGGCACTTCTGGCACGTGATCTTGGGCATACTGTGACCGGTTCAGACCAGAGTGTCTACCCGCCAATGTCTACCCAGCTTGAGAATGCGGGCATTACCTTAATGCAGGGCTATAATCGCAGCCATTTACAGCCACATCCCGATCTGGTCATTGTGGGCAACGCCATGAAGCGTGGAATTGATGCTGTTGAATATATGCTAGATGCCGGTCTGCCTTATATTTCGGGACCACAGTTTCTGGCTGATCATGTATTACAGGGTAAACATGTTCTTGGTGTCGCGGGTACTCATGGTAAAACCACCACCACCACCATGCTGGCTTGGGTACTGGATCAGGCCGGTTTAAATCCCGGTTTTCTAATTGGCGGTGTGCCCCTTGGATTTAGCCAGAGCGCACGGCTGGGCGGGGGCAAGTACTTTGTAGTCGAGGCAGATGAATATGATTCGGCTTTCTTCGATAAACGCTCCAAGTTCGTTCATTATCATCCTAAAACAGCAATCCTGAATAACCTCGAATTTGACCATGCCGATATTTTTGATGATCTGGCTGCCATTCAAAAACAGTTTCATCATCTGGTGCGCACCATTCCAAGCACTGGCCGGATTATTGCGCCTATTACTGAAACCCATATTGATGAAGTACTGGAAATGGGCTGCTGGACACCTGTTATACGTACCGGTTTGGATACCGATACCCAAGCCGAACTCTATGCAGAACTAATTCAAGCAGATGGCAGCCATTTTAAGGTGCTGGAGCAGGGTAAGGTTATTGCTGAAGTTCAATGGTCCATGACAGGCCAGCATAGTGTTGCCAATGCTTTGGCTACCATTGCTGCTGCACAGCATGTGGGTGTCAGTATTGTTCAGGCATGTGAAGCACTGTCCAGTTTTGGGGGTGTCAAACGCCGTATGGAGCTGCTGGGTACGCTCAGGGGTATCGAAGTTTATGATGACTTTGCACATCATCCCACTGCAATTGAAACGACACTGGATGGTGCCCGTAAACGTCTGGGTGAACGGCGCCTTTGGGCGGTTATTGAACCGCGTTCAAATACTATGCGTATGGGTAGCCATAAAGACGGACTGGCCCACTCGACCCGCCTGGCAGATGAGGTAATCTGGTATCAGCCAGAAGGCCTGGACTGGGATCTGCAACCTGTAGTCGAGGCCGCTCCGAATAAGTCACAGGTGAGCCGTTCTTTGGATGAAATTATCCAGCGTATAGTTCAGGAAGCAGGTGAGGGTGATGCTGTGGTGATTATGTCAAATGGCGGGTTTGGCGGACTGCATCAAAAACTGCTGGCAGCATTACAAAGCTAAACTGAAAGAGCGGGTTAACACCCGCTTTTTTATGACTCTTTACTGTAGTGATGCATCCTGCCTGAGGGCCTTACGCAGAATTTTGCCCACCGTTGATTTAGGCAGTTCATGCAGAAATTCGATATAGCGTGGCTGTTTGTAGCCGGTTAAATTTTCTCGGGCATAAGACTGGATTTCCTCTGCTGTTAAAGACTGTTCTTTTTTGACAATAAAAGCTTTTGGTACTTCCCCAGATTTTTCATCTGCTACCCCAATCACTGCAACTTCCAGCACTTTGGGATGCTGTGATAATACAGCCTCGATTTCATTGGGAAAGACATTAAAACCTGAAACCAGAATCATATCTTTTTTACGGTCAATAATTCGTACATAGCCTTTTGCATCCATGACGCCAATATCGCCACTGCGGAAAAACCCGTCTACTGTCATGACTTTTGCTGTTTCTTCAGGCAGATTCCAGTAACCTTTCATTACTTGCGGTCCCCGTATGGCGATCTCGCCTTTTTCACCTTGTACCACTTCCTGTCCTGTATCATCCAGAATTTTGATTTCTGTTGCCGGGAGTGGAATGCCAATTGAACCACTGAATGTAGTGGAAACCGGAGGGTTAAATGTAGCCACTGGTGATGTTTCAGACAGACCATAGCCTTCACGGATCATGCAGCCGGTAATTCTCTGCCAGGCATCGGCAGTAGATTTAAGTACAGTCATGCCGCCGCCTGTGGTGATGCGCAGATGGCTATGGTCGAGTGTTTTAAACTCCTGATGATTAATAAGTGCATTGAACAGGGTATTTACTGCTGGAAAAACTGCAGGCTGATATGTTTTAAAACAATGCACCAGATCAGACAGATCGCGCGGATTGGCTACCAGCACTGTGGCATAGCCTTTATTTAATGTACTGTGCAATAAACACACGGTAAAGGCAAAAATATGATACAGCGGAAGGGCACAGATCGTGACTTCATCTGCATAGGCATCACGGTCACCGAAGTAACTGCAAAACACTGCATTATTTTGCAGTAGATTGGCAATAATATTACGATGTGTCAGCTCTGCACCTTTAGAAACTCCAGTCGTTCCACCTGTATATTGCAGTACTACAGTATCCTCTTGATCAAGCTTGGGACGAAGATAGGTCTCCGGTAAAGTTTCAGAGAGAATATCTTTTAAACTGAATATTTGTGCTTCCTGCTGGCTTTCAGGTCTTTCAGCAGGATCAACAAGTAAATCTGGCGCAGCTGTAATAACCACATGCTGTATAGCAAGCTGATCTTTCACCTGCTGGTAGACAGGCATAAACTGGTCGAGCAGTACCAGTACAGAGACACCTGCGTCATTAAGCTGATGGTGTAGTTCACGTGCGGTATAAAGTGGATTAACATTGACCAGTATATAACCGGCCCGGATGACAGCCAGTGATACAATGGGATACTGAATGATATTCGGCATCATCACTGCTATGCGGCTACCTTGAGGTAGTTGAAGATGTTGTAAAAAGCTGGCAAATTTACGGCTATATTGCTCAATCTCGTCGAAAGAGAATTTTTTATCTTTAAAAATAAATGCAGTACGCGAGCTAAATTTTTGAAAACTATTTTCCCAGAAATCCAGTAAAGTCACATGCCGTGCAGGCAGTTGAATAGTTGGGGCAATATTCCATTGTTTATATTCATTTGACCAGACATTCTCTGTCATTGCTCTATCCTTTATTGTGCGCTTTAGATCAAAGCAGTTTTCTATTCAGAATTATTATTTTTCAATCAGGCTATTCTCATGGAGCTAGTTACTGCTCATTGCGAGCAGCTTCAAAATGATCTTTATATTTGAATTTTAAAAACAGGTGTGAATTACACACCTGTCGAGTCAAAGTCATTAATCAAACTTGAACTGTTCCGGATTAAGTTCAAATAGGGTATCCATTCCAGAACGGATCATTGCCGCATGGGTTAAGGTACGGTTTAGAATGCGGCTATAATAAAACTGCGCCGTAGCTACCTTGGCCGGATAGTAAGGATCTGTATCGCCCTGAGCAATTTTATCTTCCGCTACAATCGCCATTTTTGCCCACAAATAGGCAAATACGGTGTATCCGGAGAAATAAAGATAATCGACTGCTGCGGCACCAATTTCTTCTGGTCTCTGCTGCATTTTATCCACCACGTCTCTGGTCAGTTCTAACCATTCCTTGACTAGCTGCTCAAGCTGCTGCACCTGAGCAGAGAACTTATCGTGCTGCTGATGCTGCGCCATAAATTCCTGAATTTCATCGGTCAGGGCCTTGAGCAGGTTACCTTTAGAACCAATTACCTTACGTGCCAGCAGGTCAATTGCCTGAATTTCGGTTGTTCCTTCATAAAGACAGGCGATCCGTGCATCACGAGCAATTTGTTCCATTCCATGTTCAGCGATATAACCATGTCCGCCAAAAATCTGCATTCCATGCTTGGCCGACTCTACCCCCGCTTCGGTCATGAATGCTTTGGCGATTGGGGTTAAAAGGGCAAGTTTGTTTTCTGCCTGTTTCTTTTCATCTTCATTATTTGAAAACTCGGCCATATCGACATAAGTAGATAAGTAATAGGCAAGGGCACGCGAGCCTTCTGCAAAGACTTTTTGAGTTAATAGCATCTGGCGTACTGCCGGGTGCATAATTATTGGGTCAGCCGGCAGTTCTGGGTATTGGGGTCCAGCTAGAGAGCGCATTGCCAGGCGTTCTCTGGCATATGCCAGTGCACCCTGATAAGAAGCTTCAGAAGCAGCCAGTCCCTGAATTGCAGTGCCGATCCGTGCCGAATTCATAAAGGTAAACATGCAGTTTAGGCCCCGGTTTTCCGGCCCAATCAGAAAGCCTTTAGCCTGATCAAAATTCAGTACACAAGTCGCATTTCCATGAATACCCATTTTATGTTCAAGTGCACTACACACCACGCCATTACGTTCGGCAATATTCCCGTCCGAATCCAAATTAAACTTAGGTACGATAAACAGGGAGATTCCTTTGGTACCCGCAGGAGCATCTGGTAAACGTGCCAGTACAATATGAATAATATTTTCAGCCAGGTCATGTTCCCCAGCAGAAATAAAGATTTTTTCACCACTGATAGCATAACTGCCATCCGCATTGGGCACTGCTTTGGTCCGGATCAGACCCAGATCAGAACCCGCATGGGATTCGGTCAGGCACATAGTACCTGTCCATTCCCCCGAAATCAGCCGGGTAAGGTAGTGCTGCTTCTGCTGTTCGGAACCATGATGTTCAATAGTGCGCATGGCTCCATGTGAGAGTCCAGGGTACATGCCCCAAGCCCAGTTGGTTGAAGTAATGATTTCTGAAATTGCAATACGGAATAGGGTAGGGAAGCCCTGCCCGCCATACTGCTCATCGCCAGTGAGTGAAGTAAAACCCAGTTCGACATATTTTTTATAGGCATCTTTAAAACCATCTGGCGTGGTTACTACACCATTTTCCAGCTTGCAGCCCTGCTGGTCACCAATACGGTTAAGTGGTAAAAGTTCGTTCTGGCAAAAATCTGCTGCAGCTTCCAAGTACTGCTCTAATATCTCTGCACTAAAGTTATCTTGGGCAGCCGGATATTGTTGATAGCTCTGTTCAAAGTTTAAAAAATCATTGAGAATAAATTTCATGTCGCGTAGCGGTGCAATGTAATTCGGCATCGGCCATATCCTTATCGGGTTTGTAGTCTGAATTTCTATCTGTAGGCTCAAGCTATTTGTAAATAATATTTCGCACTGTGAAATTCAGTTATGTTTTATTCCATCATAATTTAAGAAATCTTGAAAATCCAGTGAAGCATAAGAATAGCTATTACAAAAAATTTCATATCAAGAAATTAAATTTTAGCTAAAATTTTTAAATATACTCAGAAAAGCAGTCATCTTATTTTTACTAATCAAGTGGCTTAGGATTTACTTTAAATAAGTTTTACATCTTATTGGTTCTATTGGATGAGACCGGCTGTGCCATTAGCTGACTAGAAACGATAACCAATCTTTAATCCATAGCCGATAGAATGGTTATCTTTAAATTCGCTGACATAGTATTGACTTCCTGCTTGTGCACCGACTTGCCCCTTGGCGTCTCCAAGCCAAGTATATTTCATTCCTCCAGAAATAAAATATGACGTGGCAGGGCTATATTGAAAGCCCAGTCCAATATTGTAATAACCTTTTATTGGACCGCCCGTAGATACATATTCTCCAGCACCGGAATCCCACCCTATAGAAGCAGAACCATTCCATTTAGAGCTAAAACGCTGTCCAATACCTAAATTCGCTGACCACTGGTCATGAAAATAGCGCACCAGATTAAATCCCTCCGGCCGGCTGGGCGTAGAAAGCACACCGACTATTTCAGATATTGCGCCAAAGCGGTAAGGTTGAAATGCGAAGTCATCCCAGTTTACCCAGCGCACATTACCAAACAGAAGAGTGCCCGGCCGTAAACCAGTCTGGAACTCAAGATTAAGCGAAGCCGGTGATTCAAATTTGGTGGTTCCAGATTTCCCTGCAGAAGGTAAACGGGCAACGATACCATTAATAGCAGCCTGCTGCTCTGGAGAAATCTGGCCGAGAGCTACCAGCTGTTGCAGATAATTGCCCACATAATCTCGTCCGGACCGGGTACTCAGCATATCAATCAATGGTGCTTCTTCGCTGGCATTAATCTTGTGGGTGATTGCAGAGCGGTAAGTTAAGGAAGTCCTGATAGCCTTTTCAGGAATCTGGTAGGCGAAGCCGGCAAGCCAGCCCCAATCTCCTGTTTCCTTGGCCTGAAAGTTATAACCGTTATATAAGCTGTAAGTGGCCCCCTGCAGTTGAATATCGCTTTTAAAAGTCTGATAAACCGGCCCTGCATAAATATTCCAGTTTTTATTGGGCTGATAGCCCATGATCCAGCTCAAATTCTGTGTATCTACCTGTGACAGGGTTTGCCCCTCAGGTATCTGACCATCTGTAGCCTCAGCCAGACTGCCAGTTGTAATTCCTGGTAGTACCACCTGATCCTGCGGAGTAGCAGTGAAACTGTTATTTCCTGAGTATTCACTGTCTGAAGCAAAAGGCTGATCATAAATCAGGCCAAATGAAAATTGTGGTGCAAGCTGCAATTTGAATGCAGCCGCCGGCCGATAGTCAGTATTGGCAATATCATCAATCATACGGTCAGTATTTGTCGTGCCAGCCTCCTGGCCCTTGAGTGTAGTATCACTGACTGTTAAAGTGGCTTCAAAGTAATTGCCCGGCTGTAAAAAACTGGAGATTGATTGGCCAGTACGGTCAAATGCTGCCGCATGAAGTGTTGGACTAAATAATGTTTCAATTACTGTAGCGATTACTGTCTTTCTCATTCTTGTGATCCTTTTCTTATATGGAATCTGATCGGTCATTGATCATGGTTTTTTATTTATAAAAATTCTTTTTAATCTGTTAATTTGTCTTGCATTTTTAATAAAAAATCTAATTAAAAGTAGATTTTTGCTTTGTGAATTCTTTTTTAATCAGCTTTTTGCGGATCATATAAGCGGTCTTTAATAAATAACAGCGGAATCAGGCCACATAGAAAATAAGCAGCCCCCATTACCAGAAGGCCGGTTCCAATAGAGCCATTCTGAGCAAAAATACCAATTGTAACAGGCGCAAAAATTGCTCCAATTCGCCCGACATTAAATGCACCGCCAACCGCTGTTCCACGAATAGATGTTGGAAAACTTTCGGTCATGTAAGTAGCATTAATAGCAAATGGCATACCGTACAGAAAACCGAACAGCAACATCAGCCATAAAATATTGGCAGGTGTATTGAGGTAGACCAGAACAGGAATAAACAGCGCCGTGCCCATAGTTCCAAAAGCAAAAACTGCACGGCGTCCCCAACGGTCGGCGACCATCCCTGCTACAACCTTGGCAAAGATCATGATCAGGAATGTACCGATCATATACATGGTCATCTCTTTAAACTTGATGCCGACTTCGGCCTCAAGATAAGATGGCAACCAGTTACTCATACCGTAATAACCAAACTGTAACGCACCCGCGCTTAATGACCAGAGTAAAAACATCTTGCGGTGTTTTCTCTCTTTAAATATATCTTTATATGGATTGGTGGTTTTTATAGTTTGTGCCAGCTGTTCGGCTTTCTTCAGCTTCAAGGCAATGGATTTTTTCCAGGATTCCGGCTCTGGTACCATAAAATGAATCAGAACCGAGAGAAAGATGGGAACGATAGTAATCCAGTACAGCATTCGCCAGCCATAAGCCGGAATAATCCAGCCGGCTAACAGTGTGGCCACCAGAGATCCCATAGTGAAACCGGTCATTAGCGCCGCAAGTACCGTGGTCCGGTATTTGGTAGGCACATATTCTGACATTAAGGTATTACAGGCAATGTATAATGAACCCAGTCCGACCGCAGCCAGCGTTCTTAAAATAACAAACTGATAATAGGAGTCTGCAAAACCTAATGCACAGGATAGAACAGATGAAATTACCAGATAAATTACAATAATACGTACCCGGCCAAAACGGTCACAGGCCCAGCCGCCAATCAGGCCACCTACTGCACTGCCAATCAATGACCAGCTGCCCAAGGCACCTACTTGAATCGAGGTCAATCCGAATTCGGCTTTAAGACTGGTCAGGCTATAGGCTAAAAATGCAATATCAGCGCCATCGACCAGTAAAACCAGAAATGAAAATATAAATGCGGTCATCCAGAGCTTTTTAGTAGGTGGTACTGAAACCTCTTCTATTATTAAAGGTGAAACCTTTTCCATATTAAATTTTCCTTATTATCTTTATTGCTTACAGCAAATTATTGTTTTGGGTATTAAGCAGCGATTAGAAGTGATGTCATATAGTTAGATCTGCCGGTGATAGAACAGGCTCATCAAATTCCTAATATTTTTTCTAGTTTTCCTCCTGGGCTGTAGAGGCTTATCTTTATGGTTTCTGCTATTGCGTCACTGCAGCAGCTTTTGTCTTGAATTAAGTTTTTATATGAGTCAGATATTAATGAAATAAACTAGCTTTAAATGAATCCAAAATTTCATTTCATAATACGAAATATAAAATCACATTCCCATAAACTGCTCAAGTATTTTTCCTAAAACACTACAAAGAAGCCAAGAATACCTATTAAGCTAAGTTTTTATTAAAAAAGCATTGCATTGGCTATAGAATAAACTTATTTTTAATAAAACATATTTCCGCACAACGAAACAATGGAGATAAAATGGAACAGGTCGTTCAGGTTGAATATTTAAAATCCTATGTAGCTTTAGTTAAAATTCACCGTCCAGAAGCAAAAAATGCCTTAAATACCCAGGTCAGGATTCAGCTGGCACAAATCTTTAATCAACTCAGCGATGACCCGGAAATTCGTGCCATTGTATTGACAGGCGGAGAACAGGACTTTGCAGCAGGCGCAGATTTAAAAGAGTTGGCCAATGCTCATGCAGTTCAGATGATGCAACGTCGCAGTGAGCGTTACTGGCAGGCAATTGCCAGCTGTCCAAAACCGGTCATTGCTGCAGTCAATGGCTATGCTTTGGGTGGAGGCTGTGAGCTGGCCATGCATGCAGATATTATTATTGCCAGCCAGACAGCGGTATTTGGACAACCAGAGGTAAAAGTTGGCGTGATGCCAGGGGCGGGTGGTACCCAGCGTCTGTTCCGTGCGGTAGGCAAATTCCAGGCCATGCGCATGATATTGACTGGCTGTCTGGTTCCAGCTCAAGAAGCCTTACAAATGGGCTTGGTGTCCCAGTTAGTTGAAGAAGACAATGCGATTCCAGCTGCCCTCAAAATGGCTGAATCCATAGCTAAATTGCCTCCTGTCGCGCTGGAACAGATTAAAGAAGTTGCGCTGATGGCCGAAGATGTACCCCTTCATGCAGGCTTGGCGCTAGAGCGTAAATCCTTCCAGTTACTCTTTGATACCGAAGACCAGAAAGAAGGCATGCAGGCTTTTATTGAAAAACGAAAACCAAATTATCAGGGTAAATAATTCAGGGATAGAAACATGAGTATTCAAATTCAGCAGATCGGAATTATTGGCACAGGTACTATGGGCGCAGGTATTGCCCAGATTGCAATCCAATCTGGCCACGATGTAATACTGTTTGATGCCAAGGCGGGGGCTGCAGAGCAAGCTAGAGAAAAACTCGGCAAGACTTTAAATACGCTGGCCAGTAAAGGAAAATTCAGTCAGGAAAAAGCCAATCAGGATTTGAGCCATCTTAGTATAGCGACCGAATTGGAACAGCTCAAAAACTGTGACCTGATTGTTGAAGCAATTGTTGAAAATCTTGAGGTCAAGCAGCAGCTCATGCAGCAGCTGGAAAGCCTAGTGGGTACACAAACCATTCTGGCTTCCAATACCTCTTCTTTATCTATTACTGCAATTGCTGCTGGCTGTAAGCGTCCTGAACAGATCGTGGGTTACCATTTCTTCAACCCTGTACCGCTGATGAAAGTTGTCGAAGTCATTCAGGGCTTCAATACCCGTGAGGATATTGTAGATGCACTCATGCAGCTTTCTGTCAAAATGGGTCATCATCCGGTTAAAGCACAGGATACCCCAGGTTTTATCATTAATCATGCGGGCCGAGCCTTTGGCAGTGAGGCCTATGCCATGCTGATTGAAAATGTGGCTTCAGTGTCTGAGCTTGACCGGATTTACCGTGATGGTATCGGTTTTAAAATGGGTCCATTTGAACTGGTAGACCTGACCGGGATGGATGTCTCCCATCCGGTGAGCGAATCAATTTATCATCAGTACTATGAAGAAGCCCGTTATCGTCCAAGTGTTATTACCCGGCAGCGATATATAGCCAAACAGCTGGGCAGAAAGACCGGTAAAGGTTTTTATGACTATACGACTGGTGAAAAGCAGGGTGAAGACCCGGCAGTTTTTGTAGAAAAGCTGGATCAGTATCCAACCGTCTGGATTGCAGCAGACCTTGAAAAAGACCAGAGTATTTTAAAAGATTATCTGGAACAGCAGGGCATAACGCTAGAAACAGGTCCAGAGCCTTCTGAACAGGCTTTAGTGCTTATTGCCAGCTATGGTGAAGATGCAACGACTGCGGCCTTACGCTATCAGATCAATCCGAAACAGGTAGTGTGTATTGACCTGCTATACGGTTTTAATAAACATCGTACTCTTATGCCAACCCTCATCACTGACTCAAAACATAAGACAGCAGCACATTCCATTTTTAATCTGGATGGCACTTCACTTAGCATGATTCAGGAAAGTACCGGCTTCGTAGCACAGCGTGTACTGGCCATGATCGTCAATCTGGGCTGTGACATTGCCCAGCAGGGTGTGGCCAGTGTTGAGGATATTAACGCTGCAGTACGTCTGGGTCTGGGCTATCCTTATGGCCCGATTGAATGGGGTGACAAGTTGGGAGCAGATAAAATTCTGCTTATTCTGGACCGTATGTCTGCAATTAGCCGTGATCCACGTTATCGTCCGAGTGCATGGTTACGCCGTCGTGTTCAGTTAAAACTGCCATTGGTCACGACTGTATAATCCTTTAAAGTCTCTCAGGTACTGCTTGTAGCAGCAGTACCTGTTCAGATACAAGACTCAGACAGCTACATCAGCAAAACTTTTCTCACGCTGAAACATGGTAGCTACGTAAGAGCAGACTGGAATAATCTTGACCTGTTTCTCACGTGCATAAGCAACTGCAGCATCAAGCAGTTCGCGTGCCACGCCTCGGCCACGTGCTGCCGGACTGACCCAGGTATGATCAATAGCAAATTTGTCCTCACCCTGCCACACATAAGTCAGCTCGCCCAAGCGTTCGCCATTTTCAGGAATAATAAAGGCACCGCGCTGGTCATTTTCATGATGCTGAACTTCCATACTTTTCTCCTTCATGAATCTTGTCAATTTGTTTTAACATGCCACATCCAGACAACAATTACCGTTGATTTGAGTTATTTTTTTAAATTGCACTTTGTTAAAAAATGTGCAACTCTACACATATTCAAATAGAGCATTCTATTTGAGACAGAATTTTAGTTTGACAAGGGGAGTAGCCTCCTCCAAGCGTAGCCGATAGTTTTTTATAACGTTCGGTTGCGTGTCAGATATCGTCAATACACTTTGCAAAAAGTCGGTATCTGAGCATCAGGATGTTCTAACCCTGATGTAGGCAAGACCTTGATCATGTTGACACAGATGAATAAAAACATCTGGCAGCAGGTCAAGGTTTTTTTGTGCCCGTATGCCGGATGAGGAGATAGTGATGGAATCAATCGGCAGTATGGGATTGTATCTGGTATTTTTTGCCATAATTGCAGTCATGCTTTTGGTAGATTTTTTAGGTTTCAGACAGCATCAGGATCAGCCTGTTCCTATGAAGCAGGCTGCGTGGTGGAGTGCAGCCTGGGTAACCGTTTCAGTGATTTTTGGTGCAGGTCTCTGGTTTTATCTGCAACAGAACAGCGGAATTGAAATTGCCAACCAGAAAACCATGGAATACTTTACCGGTTATCTACTGGAAAAATCGCTGGCTATTGATAATGTGTTTGTCTGGCTGATGATTTTCTCGGCATTTGCCATTCCACCTGCTTTGCAGAAACAGGTTCTGCTTTACGGGGTTCTGGGTGCAATTATCCTGCGGACCATTTTTATCTTTATTGGCGCATGGATGGTACAGGAGTTTTCCTGGGTACTTTATATCTTCGGTGCCTTCCTGGTATATACCGGCTATAAATTCCTGAAAGGGCAAGATGATGACCCCAATATTGAAGAGATGGCTTTACTGAAATGGCTGCGTAAGCATTTTCGTATTACCCCGCAGCTCGAAGGTCATAAATTCTGGGTACGTAAACAGGGCCAGTTATGGTTGACGCCGCTCTTTGTAGTACTGATTCTGGTTGAATTCTCTGATGTAATTTTTGCAGTAGATTCTATTCCGGCAATCTTCGCAGTCACCAGTGATCCGTTTATTGTTCTTACAGCAAACCTGATGGCGATTCTCGGTTTACGTGCCATGTTCTTTCTTCTATCTGGTGCTGCAGTAAAAATGCATTACCTTCCTTATGGTTTAGGTGTAATCCTGCTGTTTATTGGCGCAAAAATGCTTCTGCTTGACGTATTCCATATGCCAATCTGGATTTCTCTAGGCTTTATTGCAGTTGTGCTCACCATTACCGGCTGGATGTCATACCGTTATAACCAAAAGCAGCTACCACAATAGTCCACAGATAGTTTAAACGGTTAAGGCTCTGACTTAACCGTTTTACGCATTATAACGGTATACAGTCGCTGAGAGTTACGGTTAAAATCGGTTGAAAAAAGTATAACTTGCAGGTTTTAACCATGTCTTCACTTCCCATTTCCACAGCCATTCGCGGGCGCTTTCTAGATATTCGGCAGATTGTTGTCCAGCCTACCGATCTGGCTCATCAGGTCCGTTATTTAGAAGATGGCCTGCTGATTACAGAACAGGGGAAAATAGTCTGGTTTGGCCCTTGGCAGGAGGGCCAGACCCAATTACCTGCCGGTATTCTGGTAGAACATTATCCTGAACAGTTGATTGTTCCTGGCTTTATTGACACGCATATACATTATCCGCAAAGTGAAATGGTTGGTGCATATGGCGAGCAACTGTTGAGCTGGCTTAATACTTATACGTTTCCGACTGAAATGCAGTTTGAAAATCCTGAACATGCCAGCAAGATTGCCCATTTTTTTGTAGAAGAACTGCTTAGAAATGGAACCACCACTGCATTGGTTTTCTGTACGGTGCATCCACAATCAGTAGATGCATTATTTGAGCAGGCAGCACAGTACCAGATGCGGCTCATTGCAGGTAAGGTCATGATGGACCGTAATGCGCCCGAGGCACTTTGTGACACGGCCCAGAGCAGCTATGAAGATAGCAGGGCACTCATTGAAAAATGGCATGGCAAGGGCCGGGCACTCTATGCTATTACACCACGTTTTGCGCCTACCTCTACACCGGAACAATTGCAGCTGGCGGGAAAATTAAAAACAGAATTTCCGGATGTCTATATACATACCCATTTGAGTGAAAATCTGGATGAAATTGCCTGGGTAAAAGAATTGTTCCCTGAGCAGCAGGGTTACCTGGAGGTTTATCATCATTACGGACTGACTGGAGAACGCAGTGTATTTGCACATTGTGTTCATCTGCAGGAGCAGGAATGGGACTGTCTGCACCAGAGTAAATCTGCAATCGCATTCTGCCCAACATCGAACCTGTTTTTAGGAAGCGGGCTGTTTCCATTGTCTAAAACCTGGCAAAAACAGGTAAAGGTTGGCCTCGGGACTGATATTGGTGCAGGTACATCATTCAGCCTGTTACAGACAGCCAATGAAGCATATAAAGTCCAGCAGTTACAGGGCAACAAGCTCTCTGCGCTTGAGGCTTTCTACCACGCTACATTGGGGGGCGCACGTGCATTGAACCTAGAGGACAAACTGGGTAATTTCGATTTAGGTAAAGAAGCTGACTTTATAGTACTCGACCTGAAGGCAACAACTTTACAGAAACTGCGTCAGGAACATAGCAAGGGACTAGAAGACAGCCTATTTGCCCTGTTTACATTAGGAGATGATCGTAATGTTGAAGCAACCTATATCTATGGACAAAAGGCCTACAGCAAAGCAGAACCAGTCTAGAGTTCCTGGTAGTAGTCTTTTTAAATGGGGAGTATTGGCTTTAGCCTGTGCAGTTCTGCTCAAGTCTGATCAGCCCTCAACTAACAGATAATTCATATTCTGGCTTCTGAAAAGGATGCACAGAATGAAAAATTGCATTAAAATTTCCCTATTCGAGGTGTTGCAGGTCAACACCTTTTTTATTTTTCCATTTTACTCGTTTTTAGGGATCTGCCCATGACCATTGAAATGAGCGTATTGATTTCTGCTGAAGAGATTCAGGCAAAAGTCAAAGAGCTTGGTGCAAAAATTGATGCTCACTATGCACAAAGTGACCGGGAACTGGTTCTGATCGGACTGTTACGTGGCTCGGTCATTTTCATGGCAGATTTATGCCGTGCCATTCATAAACCACATGAACTGGACTTTATGACCGTCTCCAGTTATGGGGGAGGCACTACTTCAAGTCGTGATGTAAAAATCCTGAAAGATCTGGACGGGGAAATCCGGGGTAAAGATGTTCTGGTAGTCGAGGATATCATCGACTCAGGCAATACCCTGAGTAAAGTTCTGGAAATTCTGCAAACCCGTAATCCTAATTCAATCGAACTCTGCACCCTGGTAAGCAAACCGTCACGCCGTGAAATTGAACTTGAAGTCAAATTTTTAGGCTTTGAAGTAGAAGATAAATTTATTGTTGGCTATGGTCTGGATTATGACCAGAAGTATCGACACATTCCTTTTATTGGGGAAATTGGTCTTTAGTTTTCTAAATTCCTGATACTTAAAAGTGGCCTATGGCCACTTTTTTTATACGTTCTTTAGCAGTTTTATCGTATTGATGCCCTAGCGGCACAAAAACTCAACAGGAAGTAGCATTATGGCACTTTTTAAAATTTGATACGTGCTCAATGATAATAAGCGTACATGTTCCAGACATCACATCAGAAAAGATAAGAAGGAGAACGCGTATGTGGTCACTTATTGTTGCTATTATCGTCGGTTTCATTGCAGGGCTAATTGCACGGGCAATTCACCCAGGTAATGACAAGGCAGGCTTTATCGTTACCACTTTATTAGGGATCGCTGGTGCACTGGTGGCTACCTATGGTGGCCGTATGCTCGGCCTTTATGATGAAAACTCGGCTGCAGGCTTTATTGCATCAGTCGTGGGCGCATTGATCATCCTGTTTATTTATAACATGATTACCAAGCGTTCACGTGTAAATCATCATCCTTAAATAATTTAAAATTAAAATAAAAAAGCACCGTTTCCGGTGCTTTTTTATGGCTATAGCTTATAAACCAAATTCCTGCCAAGCCTGTTCAATCTGTTCCGCCGGATAAGCCCCCATCAGTTTAAAACCATTTGAGAAAATGATTGCCGGAGTACCTTGCAAGCCCAGTGATTTTCCCAGGCTCAAATTCCGCTCAATCGGATTAGTGCAACTGGTATTGGCAGTGGGCTGTATTCCTTTAACTAGCAGGTTTTGCCAAGCCACTGTACGGCTATCCGAACACCATACCTGTTTAGCTGGTTTTACTGACTGTGGTTTGATCGGATAAATAAAAGTATAAATCGTCACATTATTAAGTTTGGCAAGCTCAGCCTCAAGCTTTTTGCAATATGGACAATTTGGGTCAGAAAAAACGGCAAGTTGACGCTTGCCGCTGCCCCGCACTGTTTTAATCGCATCCTGTAAAGGCAGCTGTTTCCAGTCAATACTATTTTGCTTAAGCACCAGATCTTTGGTTAGATTCTGCTGATCCTTAAGACGTATCATGGAACCAACCAGAATATGATTGGCTTCTTCACCCACGTAAACTACTTGGCCATCTAGCACTGCACTATAGATTCCATTCATCTCAGTAGACTGAATCTGCTCAAATTTCAGGTTAGGATAATGCTGCTTTAAATTATTCTGTACTGACTCTACATTGGCAAAGCAGCTACTACTGAGTATTCCAGCTAGCGCTAGCATTAATAATTTTTTCATGCGTGGATGGCTCATTTTAGGTTAATCCTGCCTGATTCTAATCTTTTGGCTCTTTTTAAACATATTTTTAACAAAATATTTTAACTGATTAAGGAAGGTTTCACGTGGAACGTCTACAACGGCATATTGATTTCAATCGAAATATGTACTACTTCCTCATGAATACTTAATGCATCACGAACCTGATCAGCATTCAGGTCATCTTGGGTTTCCAAAGCCAAAATACAGGCAAATTTTCCACGGCCTACTTTCCACACATGCAGATCAGTAATCTCTACTTTTACTGGTAAACCGACAATAACCTCACGAATCTCAGCGACTACCGGATGATCCATTTCTGCATCCAGCAAGGTTCGGCCTGTATCTCTTATAAGTCCCCAAGCCCAGCGCGCTACCAATACAGCACCGGCAACTCCCAAGACGGCATCCAGAAAGGCCCAGCCGAAATATTTTCCGGCCAGAAGCGCAATAATAGCGAAAACCGATGTCACCGCATCAGCAACCACATGCAAGAAAGCAGCTTTTTGATTTAAATCATGGCTATGCTTACCATGTTCATGTTCATGTTCATGTTCATGTTCATGTTCATGTTCATGTTCATGATGGTGATGGTGATGGTGATGGTGATGGTCAGTATGATCATGCAAGAGCCAGGCACAAAGCAGATTTACCAATAGGCCGAGTACTGCGATCGGAATTGCTTCATTATAGTGAATAGCAACTGGAAAAATCAGACGCTCAACTGAATGAACCGCCATATATAAAGCTACAACAATCAATAAAATGGCGCTACTGTAGCCTGCCAGAATTTCGATTTTCCAGGTTCCAAAACTGAAACGCTGGTCATTTGCATAGTGGCGCGCCGCGCGGTAAGCCAGATAAGCGAGTCCCAAAGCCAACATATGTGAACTCATATGCCAGCCGTCAGCCAGTAAAGCCATAGAGTTAAATAGCCAGCCACCACTTATTTCGAGTAGCATCATGAAACCGGTTAACAGTGTAGCCCACAAAATTCGTTTCTGGGCTAGCGGATTCCCCTGATCAAACTGGTGTTTATGGTGTCGGGATAGGTTAAAATTTTGCATAACAGTTTATTCCATATACTCCCCCCTAGTATAATTATTTTTAGAGGTCATGCATGGGTCATTTACATCAGGACAAGAAAATTTTAAATCGGGTCAAGCGCCTTCAAGGGCAGCTTCAAGCTGTAGAAACCGCGTTGCAGCAAGAAGATAAAAGCTGCATTGAAGTATTACAGCAGGTGGCAGCTATAAAAGGTGCAGTAAATGGCCTGATGAACGAGCTGATTGAATCTCATCTGCGTGAACACGTAATCAAACAAAATGATGATAATGAAAAGGAACTGGCCGAGTTTCTCAGGTTGCTCAAGCGTTATACCTGATCTGGCCATAGATCCTGGCTATCTAAATATTAAGGTTCCAGATTTATGACAGGCACTAATCCAGGTTACTTATTTACTTTCGATTTTTCGAAGGCTTCAGACTACTATTAGGTTCATTCGTGTTTACGACCTGATCTTTTCATTTATGAAACAACAATCTTGGTATCCATTTCTTATGGTAAGCCTTGCCTTATGTACTGGTACCATCGGAACAGCGCTCGCTAGCCCGCTCTATCCAATTTACCAGCAATTATGGCATTTACTGCCAAGTCACATTACTTATATTTTCGTCGCCTATATGTTTGGCTGTCTTGCCACTTTACTGTTCTTTGGTCGTACCAGTAACAGTTTGGGTTTTCTCCGTACACTGCAAATCGGTTTAGTCATCGTGATTTGTGGATTAACACTTTCTGCGTTTGCCATTGATATTTACTGGTTGATGGCAGGGCGATTTGTGATCGGGATTGCTTCTGGACTGATTAGTACCTCAGCCATGCTTGGCCTGATTACGACGATTCCTGATCAACATAAACTTTATGCACCGCAACTCAGTTCAGTGATTACTGTGATTGGTTTCGGGCTTGGTCCCTTTATTGGAGGACTGATTGCCCAGTTTTCTGATCAGCCTCTTATAAGTCCTTATTTGCCGGTGATTGTGGTAGCTTTTCTTTGCCTGTTAGGTTTGGCCCGCCTTGAATCACCTCAATTCGAACGGCAGAATTTTTCTATAGCGCCACATCTGGAAATTCCTGAGTCACATTACAAGACCCTGTTTTTTATTGCCGGCCTGACTGCCTTTAGTGCTTTTGGTGCTTTCAGTCTATTTGCTTCACTGTCACCTTCTTTTGTGAAAGATTTAATTCCATGGCATGGCCCGCTGGTAAGTGGCAGTGCAATTGCCAGTATTTTACTTACCTCTGCTGTTGTACAGTTTTTTGCACGCTCACTATCACCCATTAAAAGCCTGAATCTGGGTGTGGGTACATTAATGTTCAGCCTGATCTTACTGGCCTTGTGTATGATTTCCCAATGGAGCCCGCTATTTTTCATCAGTGACCTTCTGGTCGGCGCAGGGCATGGGTTAGGGTTAATGGGTGCATTTGGTCTGATTCACAGCATGACTCATGAACGTAATCGTGCTGCGGTTATGTCAACTTATCTTTTTATCGGTTATCTGGGCACAATTGTACCAATTATTGCCGTAGGCTATCTGGCTGATCATTTTGGACTGACATTCGGGGTACTGAGTTTCTGTGCGAGCATAGCGCTGCTCTGTCTGGCCTTATTACTCTGGCCTAAAAAAATAGTTTCATCATAATTACCTGAACTTTATGGCTTAGCAGAATGGAGCAGTCATCAAATCCTAAATCAGCTTAATTTATTATATTTTAATCATTTTCACTGAAAATATTATTTAGATATTTGGAATTCCATAAATTTTATCTAAACCTGATTCAGGTAAAATTTTCTATCAAGTCTTGGAGTTACTAATATTAAAATTTAGCTCATTGCTTATGCTTTTTATAAAAATTCTGGCAAATTATTAATAGAAATTAAAAGCCGGCCAACTCTGATAAAGGTAGGGTTTTAATTCTCTATAGAGAGTCCTAAGACCGGCTTAAATAACTTATCAATTTATTGATAATGAGTTCACTTGATTTTGAACTATTTCCCGATACAGAAAGACCCGAAAATTTTCCCAAGCAGGTCATCGGCGCTAAATTCACCAGTAATTTCACTTAAAGCATTTTGGGCCAGCCGTAATGATTCGGCTACCAGCTCACCTGCATGAAAATCTGTAAGCTGCTCACGTGCCTCAGCCAGATATGCCTGTGTACGCTTCATTGCGTCCAGATGCCGTGTTCGGGCAATAAAGGTATCTTCTTCTGGCTGGAAGCCGGCATGGTCTGTAATCGCTTCTATGAGTGTCTGGACGCCGGTTTCCATTTTTGCAGATACACTGATATGACGAAAACCCTGATATTTTCCTGCTTCTGGCTGGACCCCAATGAGGTCACACTTATTTCCAATTAGTATAAGCCGTTTAGGCTCCAGATGTTCAGCAAAATAATTCTGGGCTAATTTTAGAGGATCTTCACCTTGGCTCAAATCATAGACCAGTAACAGTAAGTCAGCCTGTTCAATTTCCTTAATTGCGCGACGTATCCCTTCTTGTTCTACAATATCACCGGTTTCACGTAAACCTGCTGTATCTGTGAGTGTAATGGGTAGACCGTTCAGACTAATCTTTTCATGCAGTACATCACGGGTTGTTCCAGCAATATCAGTAACAATAGCGCGGTCATTACCTGCTAATGCATTTAAGAGCGAAGACTTACCGGCATTTGGTTTTCCGGCAATGACCACCTGTAAGCCTTCTCGCAGTAACTGGCCCTGACGTGCAGATTGCTGTACCAGCGTGACTGAACTGGCAACATCATCCAGCAGCTTGAGAATTTTTCCGTCAGCGAGAAAATCAATTTCTTCTTCAGGAAAATCAATCGCCGCTTCTACATGTAAACGTAAATGAATAAGCTTCTCTAATACAGAATTCACCTTAACAGAAAAAGCACCTTGTAAAGAACGTACTGCAGAGCGTGCAGCTGCCTGTGACGTGGCATCAATCAGATCAGCAATGGCTTCGGCCTGTACCAGATCAAGTTTGCCATTTTCAAAGGCACGCATGGAAAACTCGCCAGCCTTGGCCGCTATGGCACCCAGCTCGAATAGTCGGGAGAGCAGGGCATTTTGAATTACCGGTCCACCATGACCCTGTAGCTCAACAACATCTTCTCCCGTAAATGAATAGGGATTTGGAAAACAGATAACCAATCCCTCATCCATTACCAGCTGCTCTGCATCATAAAACTGCCGAAAAGCTGCCATGCGGGCTTTTGGTAGAGACCGCTGGGTTAACTGTTCGGCAATCATATAGGCTTTCGGACCTGAGAGGCGAATTACCCCAACACCACCACGGCCAGGTGGAGTCGCTATCGCAGCAATTGTGGTGGAGTTGAGCATATTGATCACCTAAAAATTTTAAAAACAGCAAAAGAAAATCCGTCCAAGATTATCATCTTGGACGGATTTATTCAGCATCGATCAAGTGAGCTGAATGGATTATTAAATCACTTCAACACCATTTTCGCGTTCTTTCTTCACACTCCGGTTAATAAACCATTGCTGCAAGATAGTAATACTGTTGTTGACAATCCAGTACAGTACTAGTCCTGCTGGGAAGAACAGCATAAATACAGTGAAAATGATCGGCATGATCTTAAAGACTTTTGCCTGCATTGGATCAGCTGGCTGCGGATTCAGTGATTGCTGAGTAAACATGGTCAGACCCATGACTAACGGCAGAATAAACCACGGATCCATCGCCGACAAATCCTGAATCCAGCCGAACCATGGCGCATGACGCAGTTCTACACTTTCCATCAATACCCAGTATAGGGCAAGGAAAATCGGCATTTGCAGCAAGAGCGGCAAACAGCCTGAGAGAGGATTAACCTGCTCACGCTTGTAGAGTGCCATCATTTCCTGAGAGAAACGCATACGGTCTTCACCGAACTCTTCTTTCATGCGCTGCATTTCTGGTGCAATTACCCGCATTTTCGCCATAGAGCGATAGCTTTTGGACGACAGTGGCCAAAGAATAAGTTTAACCAGTATAGTCAGCAGGATAATTGACCAACCCCAGTTACCGACAATGTTATGGAAGAACTGCAGACCCAGGAACAATAATTTAGCAATTGGCCATAACCAGCCATAATCTACAGTCTGGTTCAAACCTACTGCCAGATCTTTGAGCTCGGACTGAATCTTTGGACCTGAGTAGAAGGTTGCATCTACTTCAGCAACCGTATCGGCTGGCACATTGATAGTTGGCGAAGTAAAACTAATGATATTCATATCATCAGCTGATTTGCGTGATTCGAGCTTGGCAGCATATGGCTGTCCATTGGCTTGAGTCAGTTTAAGCTGACCCGGAATCCAGGCACTCACAAAGTAATGCTGTACTACAGCAATCCAGCCACCCTTTGCATCAACATTCAGCTTTTCATCATTAAAATTATCAAACTTGAGCTTGTTGTAATGCTCTTCTGGTGTGCCCCAGGCACCGCCCAGGAAGGTACCAAGCGTAAAGATCCCTTGATCAGACTTACCAGGATCTTCAGAATTATCACGTTTGATCTGGCCAAACATCTGACCCTGCCAGTTTTGCTGACTACGGTTCACCACTTTATGGTTGACCACGATCGGGTACTCGCCCTGCTTAAAGGTAAAGGTCTTAATGATCTCTACACCATCAGCAGTCTTGTAGACCATTGGTATAGTCAGTACTTTTACTGCTTTACCATTATCTTTACTGACAGTCTGAGCATCTTTAAGCAAGTCATAAGAAGTTTTTTCAACCTCATATACCGGGCGGCCGCTACGGTTACTGTCTGGACCATTGAGTCCAATCAGACCAGATTGTGCGACATAGGTACGCTTGGCATCACTTTCCAGCATGACAAACGGCTGATCGCTGTCTTTATTCTTGTCATGATTCAGTAATTCAATTCGTACAATATCCCCACCTTTTGGATTGATCAAAAGATGATAGAGGTCAGTCTGTACTGAAATCAGCTGCTGATTTACAGGTGCAGTTACATCTGTTGCTTGTGGCGTTGCAATATTTGCTTGCGGTACATCAGAAGAAGCTGATGCCGCTTGGCTATTTGGCAAATCTGCAGATACTTCATGCGAAACGACTGCCTGTTGCTGCGGCGCTGTCTCTGCATGACCATAATCTTTTTGCCACGCCAAAATGAGCAAATATGCGACGACAAACATGGCCCCGAGAATTGCAAACCTGGCCCATTGTTGCATATCTATTACCCCAAGTGGTTAGAGTGATTTTGATTCAAAAAACGATCACGAAAGGGTACAGTAACGTGAAAGGTTTGAGAATCTATTTGCTGAAATGAAATAAAACGAATTGCTTTTGGGGGAACAGGATCATAGCCAGAACCACCCCACGGATGACAGCGACAGATACGTTTACCGGCCAACCACACGCCACGCATCGCGCCATGCGCATGAATGGCTTCTAACGAATATTGAGAACAAGTTGGAATATAACGACAACGAGGTCCAAGCAGCGGACTAATCGCAATTTGATAGAAACGTATCAACCAATGCAATAAACGTCTCATTGGTATCTCTAGTTTTGTGAGGAAGAAACAGCTATTTTTCGGTGTTTTTTAACCTGGCGTTGTAACTTTTGCCAAGCTATCTGTAGTTGCTGGTGCAACTCGGCATTAGAAATATCTTCTATACCTATTTTAGGCATTACTACGATATCTAATAATTCCAGTTGTTGCTGATGCAGGCGAAAACTTTCGCGAGCAAGTCGTTTTATCCGATTTCTTTCATGTGCACGACGCACTTTTTTCTTGGCCACAACAATACCCAAACGGCTATGATGCAATTCGGTCGGTCTGGCAAGAAATAAGAAGTGGGGTTGATGCACTTTAAAAAGCGCACCATCAAACACACTTTTGTAATCTGCAGCACAGCGGATACGTACAGCTGTGCTGAAGCTATAAAGTGTCATGACACCCAAGTCGTTTAAACTTAAACTGAAATTAAACAGTTAAGCTGTGACGACCTTTGGCACGACGGCGAGCTAATACTTGACGACCAGCTTTAGTAGCCATACGAGCACGGAAACCATGAACGCGCTTACGCTTTAATTCAGATGGTTGGAATGTACGTTTCATGTCGAAACTCCAAAATGATCTTTCTATAAAGGTTCGCGATTGTATTGTGCAATCTTTACGCTGTCAATGAAAACCCGTCTTTTGTTCAATTTTGATTGTAATTCCAAGAATAGAGAAATATACAAATATAAAAATGAGAGAGATAAAATTTAAAACTTATACACAATATAAACCATTTATTTTAAAATACATTTATTTAAAAACTAAAAATATCCACAGTTTTATAAACAATATTTTGTATTTCTGAGTTAGGCTGCTGGTTTTGAATTTAAATTCATTGTAAGTTAAGTTATCCACACCAGATTGCATCGTTATTATTAAATTCAAATTTTAAAATTTAAATTTATTATTATTAGAGCGGCTTTTTTCTGTGGAAATGATACTTTTATATTCTAATATCAGATGATTATATTGTGGATAACTATGTTTTTATAATTTATATGAATTGTGGATAACTTTGTGATATATTTTATCCACAGGTTATGGAAAACTTTATCCACATGTGGTTTAAATTCAAATTTAAAACAGAAAGTTTCTTTTTTGGCCAAAACTTTAGAAATGACCCATGACAGATGTGGATAACTTGGTTAGAATGGCCACCCCTCGCAAGGGGTGCTGTAGTTCAATTTAAATTTAAAACATGAAGATAGGGGATTCACATGCTTTGGACGGACTGCTTAACTCGCTTGCGACAAGAGCTCTCTGATAATATCTTTGCGATGTGGATTCGTCCTCTGGTGGCTGAAGAACTGGAGGATACTTTACGTTTATATGCGCCTAATCCTTATTGGACCCGATATATTCAAGAGCATCATCTGGAATTAATCACAATTCTAGCTGAACAAATGTCGGAAGGCCGTGTACGTAAGGTTGAGATTTTAGTAGATTCCCGGCCCGGCGCTATTTTATCAGCAGCAGAGCAGCCAGCCACCACTACGGCTGCATTAGAGCACCCGGCTTCTATGCCGGTATCGCGTCCTAAAAAGGAAAAAGAAGCTGAACCGGCCAAACAGAATAAGAAGCGTCTTTTAAATCCACTTTTCACTTTCGCACTTTTTGTAGAAGGGCGCTCTAACCAGATGGCAGCAGAAACGTGCCGCAAAGTACTGACACAGCTTGGTGCATCCCAGCATAATCCCTTGTTTTTGTATGGACCTACCGGTTTGGGTAAAACACACCTGATGCAGGCTGTCGGTAATGCGCTATTACAGGCCAAACCCAATGCACGTGTCATGTATATGACTGCAGAAAGTTTTGTACAGGATTTTGTCAGTTCTTTACAGCGTGGCAAGGTGGAAGAATTCAAAAAGAACTGTCGTTCCTTGGATTTATTATTGGTCGATGACATTCATCTTTTAGCGGGTAAAGAGGCAAGTCTGGTCGAGTTTTTCTATACCTTTAATGCTTTATTGGATGAATCCAAGCAGATTATTTTAACTTCAGACCGCTATCCGAAAGAATTGACTGAACTGGATCCACGTTTGGTTTCCCGTTTTTCCTGGGGCTTATCTGTTGGAGTCGAGCCGCCAGATATTGAAACACGGATAGAAATCCTGCTGAAAAAAGCTGAAAGCAATGAGATTGACTTACCCCGTAACTGTGCTTTATTTATTGCACAGCAGGTGGTTGCCAATGTTCGTGAACTTGAAGGCGCCTTAAACAAGGTCGTCGCTATTTCTCGGTTTAAGGGAACCGCAATTGATCTGGACGTGGTACGAGAATCCTTAAAAGATGTTTTGGCGATCCGGGCCCGAACTATTAGTGTAGAAAATATTCAGCGTGTGGTGAGTGAGTATTTTCGTATTCCCCTCAAAGAGCTGGTCGGGCCTAAAAGAACCCGAATTTATGCACGCCCTCGTCAATTAGCAATGGGTTTGGCACGTGAATTAACTGGTGACAGTTTTCCAGAAATTGGCATGGCTTTTGGCGGGCGAGATCATAGTACAGTCATGCATGCCTGCGAAAAAGTCCAGAGCCTCCGTGCTGAAGATCCGATCTTTAATGAGGATTATAAAAACCTGCTGCGCCTGTTGCAGAGTTGATCAATCCGGATTCTTGCAAAGTGCTTGAAACTGCCGCATAGTACACTGCTAAAAATTATTTTTTTATCTGTCTTCAGTTGTTAGAGGAATGAATCGTGCGTTTGAAAATCGCTAAAGAGAGCTTACTCAATGTTCTATCACATGTGGTAGGGGCGGTCGAACGTCGTCATACCCTGAACATTCTTTCAAACGTTAAAATTCAGGCGAGTCCGCAGGCTCTGACAATCACCGGGTCTGACCTGGAAGTTGAGCTGGTGGCCAGTACCGGCTTAAGTGAGGGAGCCTGTTTACAGCCGGGTGAAACTACTGTGCCGGCGCGTAAACTCATGGATATCTGTAAGTCACTACCAAGTGCTGCTTTAATCGATTTACAAATTACTGAAGACCAGCGCTGCATTTTAAAGTCTGGAAATAGCCGTTTTGTACTGGGAACCTTACCTGCTGAAGATTATCCTTTACTTAATCATGACAATAGTCAGGGTACTCAGGTTCAAGTCACCCAGCGTGAACTCAAGCGTCTGTTTGAAAAAACTGCTTTTGCAATGGCAGTGCAGGATGTCCGTTTTTACCTAACCGGCACATTACTGGAAATTGATGAAACTCAATTGCGTGCTGTAACTACCGATGGTCACCGTCTCGCATTGTGTGAAACCTTGGCATCTTCTACCGCTTCCCAGCCAGTGCAGGCAATTGTTCCACGTAAGGCAGTAGCAGAACTGCAACGCCTGCTCAGCATTGAAGATGAACAGCTTACGTTACTGATTGGCCGTGAACTGTTAAATGTTACAATTCAAACCCCAAGCCGTGACAAGGAACAGGGCGAGATTACAGTACGTTTCACGACTAAACTGATTGACGGGAAATTCCCTGATTATCGTCGCGTTATTCCACGTGGTGGTGATAAAACTGTCCAGATCGCGCATGACGTATTTAAACAGTCATTGCAACGGGTGGCGATTCTTAGTAATGAAAAATTGCGTGGTGTATTCCTCAATTTTAATGCAGATTCATTACAGCTTCGAGCCAACAACCCGGAGCAGGATGAAGCGATTGAGGATCTGGCTATTCAATATAATAACTCTCCGCTAGAAATGTCTTTTAATGCACAATATCTGCTTGAAGTGCTGAACGTACTAGATGGCGATGATGTTGTTATGACCATGACTGAAGCCAATCAGTCTGTGCTGGTGCAAGACCCTGCCCAGCAGGACCAGACTTATGTTGTCATGCCAATGCGTGTCTAGACTTAAAGCTATTTTATGTATATTACGCGTTTAAATATCGAACGTGTCCGGAACCTTTCAGCGGTTGCACTCTCTGAGTTGCAGCCGTTTAATGTTTTTTACGGGGCCAATGGTTCAGGCAAAACCTCGATTCTTGAGGCGATTCATTTGCTGGCCACAGGCCGCTCTTTTCGAACTTATATTCCCAAACACTACATTCAGAGTGGTGCTTCAGACACGATTGTATTTGCACAGTCTGCTACCGAGAAAATTGGCATGCAAAAAATGCTCTCGGGTGAGCAGATAATTAAAGTGAATGGCGATACGGTCGCAACTCAGGGTCAGCTTGCTAAAATGCTGGCATTACAATATATCGACCCACTCAGTACGGATATCATTGACCATGGAGCCAAACCGCGGCGACAGTTACTGGACTGGCTGATGTTCCACGTGGAACCTGAATTTTATCAGACATGGCAATATTATTCTCGCGCACTCAAGCAGCGTAACAGTCTGCTTAAATCCCGCCAAACTCTAAGTGTGGATGAGCTTGATCCATGGAACAAGATGTTGGCCAGTTATGGTGAATTGCTCCATGCTCAACGTTCACAGGTGATGGAGCAATGGAAGATTTATTTTAAACAGGATTTAAGCCAGCTTTTACCTGATCTGGAGATTGAGCTAGACTATGTATCCGGTTTTCATAGTGAGCAGGGGCTTTATCAGGACCTGACGTTATATCATCAGAAAGACCTGGATAGACGCTATACCGAGTATGGACCACACCGGGCAGACCTGCGCTTGAAAACACCACTTGGAGATGCGGATAACATTCTTTCAAGAGGACAAAAAAAACTATTAATTATGGCCTTAAAACTCTCTCAGATTGCAATGTTGCATGCGAGCAATAAGGAAACTGTGGTATTATTAGATGATCTGACGGCAGAATTAGATTTAACCGCACAACAACGTTTAATTGAGCGATTGAGCCAACTTGGTAGTCAAGTTTTTATTACCACTCTAGAGCATAAATCGGTACAGCAGCATTTGCATGATCTGTCTATTTCCTATCAATTATTCCATGTTGAACACGGTCAAGTCAGTGTCGTTCAGCAATGATTTAACCCATCTTTGGATTGATCCATTTTACACTAGGGAGAAACCATGAGTTCAGAATCTCAATCTGCCTCTCCAACAGAACACACCCAAGAAAAGGCTTATGATTCCTCTAGTATCAAGGTATTACGTGGCCTAGACGCAGTGCGTAAACGTCCTGGTATGTATATTGGTGATACAGACGATGGGACAGGGCTGCACCATATGGTATTCGAGGTGGTCGATAACTCGATTGATGAAGCACTGGCTGGACACTGTGATGAAATTCTGGTGACCATTCATGAAGATGAATCTGTGAGCGTATCTGACAATGGCCGGGGTATTCCAACCGATATCCATCCGGAAGAGGGTGTCTCTGCTGCAGAGGTAATCCTGACAATTTTGCATGCGGGCGGCAAGTTTGATGATAACAGTTATAAAGTCTCTGGTGGCCTGCACGGTGTAGGTGTATCGGTTGTTAATGCTTTGTCGAGCAAGCTTGAGCTGACTGTACAGCGTGCAGGACAGATACATGAGCAGGAATACCAGCACGGTGTACCTCAGTATCCGTTACGTGTCGTGGGACAAACTGAACGTACAGGTACTAAAGTCCGTTTCTGGCCGAGTGCTGAAACCTTTAGCCAGACTATTTTTAATGTCGATATTCTGGCACGCCGTCTGCGTGAGCTGTCCTTTCTAAATGCCGGTGTCCGTATTGTTCTGCGCGATGAACGCATTAACCTTGAACATGTATTTGACTATGAAGGTGGTCTGTCCGAATTTGTTAAATATATCAATGAAGGTAAAAATCACCTGAATGAAATTTTCCATTTCACCACTCAGGCTGAAAATGGAATTGGTGTTGAAGTGGCGTTGCAGTGGAATGATTCTTATCAGGAAAATGTACGCTGCTTTACCAATAATATTCCGCAAAAAGATGGTGGTACCCATCTGGCTGGTTTCCGCGCAGCACTAACCCGTGGCCTGAACAGCTATCTTGAGAATGAGAATATTCTTAAGAAAGAAAAAGTTGCAGTAACAGGGGATGATGCACGTGAGGGACTGACTGCTATTGTGTCAGTTAAAGTTCCAGATCCTAAGTTTTCTTCGCAAACCAAAGAAAAATTGGTGTCCAGTGAAGTTAAACCGGCAGTCGAACAGGCGATGAATAAGGCGTTCTCTGAATATTTGCTTGAGAACCCGGCAGCAGCCAAGTCTATTGCAGGTAAAATTATTGATGCAGCACGTGCCCGTGATGCAGCACGTAAAGCCCGTGAAATGACACGCCGTAAAAGTGCACTGGATATTGCCGGCTTACCTGGAAAACTGGCTGATTGTCAGGAAAAAGATCCCGCCTTGTCTGAGCTGTTTCTAGTCGAGGGTGATTCGGCAGGCGGTTCTGCCAAGCAGGGCCGTAACCGTAAAATGCAGGCGATTTTACCGTTAAAGGGTAAAATTCTAAATGTAGAGCGTGCCCGTTTTGACCGGATGATTTCTTCTGCTGAGGTCGGTACACTGATTACGGCATTAGGCTGTGGTATTGGACGTGAGGAATATAATCCGGACAAGCTGCGTTATCATAAGATTGTGATCATGACAGATGCTGATGTCGACGGTTCACATATTCGTACGTTACTGTTGACATTCTTCTTCCGTCAAATGCCTGAACTGGTAGAACGGGGTCATATTTATATTGCTCAGCCGCCTTTATATAAACTGAAAAAAGGCAAGCAGGAACAGTATATTAAAGATAATGATGCTCTGGAAACCTATCTGATTTCCAATGCAATTGATGATCTGTCTCTGCATGTCAGTGCCGATGCGCCAGCAATTAATGGACAGGCATTGGCTCAGGTGATTCAGGATTACCAGGTTTCACAAAAGAGTCTGCACCGATTAACCTTGCGTTATCCTGCGACCTTGCTTGATGGTCTCTTGGCGCTAGAAGCTTTTAAAATGGACCAGAACCATGATGAAAGTTATGTCCAGCAATGGGGTGAACAGTTACGTTCACGTATTGCAGACATGCAGTCTAGCTTACGTCCTGAATTGAGTCTTGAAAAATTTGAACGTATTGATGCAGATGGTCAGTCCTCGGCGCTTTACTGGCCACGGATCACTGTTTATGTGCATAACTTGCCACATCATTATCTGCTTGATGCCGGATTGCTGGGCTCTGCCGAATATGCCCGACTGCTCAAGAATTCAAGAAGCTGGTTCAGCCTGATTGAAGAGGGTGCTTATCTTGAAAAAGGTGAGCGTCGTGTACAGGTCAGTAATTTCCATCAGGTCTGGCAGTTCATCTTGCAGGACTCACGCCGTGGCATGATGATTCAGCGTTATAAAGGTCTGGGTGAGATGAATGCCGAGCAGCTCTGGGAAACCACGATGGACCCGGAAAATCGTAATATGCTGCAAGTGACTATTGATGATGCAATTGAAGCAGACCGTATGTTCTCTTGCCTGATGGGAGACGATGTCGAGCCACGTCGTGCATTTATTGAAGAAAATGCATTGAATGCCGATATTGATGCTTAATCTCATCACTGCTCAATAAAAAAGCGCCAGAAGGCGCTTTTTTATATCTTATTATTAAGGAGTAAGGATTACCTTACGACAGTCTTCTTCACGTTTATCAAATATACGATAGCCTTCAGCGGCTTCAGACAGGTTCATACGGTGGGTAATAATTACTTCTGGGGAAAGGTCACCATTTTCAATAAATTCCAGTAATTGTGGCAGGAACTTATGTACATGGGTTTGTCCCATCTTAAAGGTTAAGCCTTTATCGAATGCATCACCGAACAGGAAGCCATGAATTGGTCCTGCATAAACACCCGGTACGCTTACTACGCCGCCACGACGTACAGCTGCAATACATTGACGTAATGCAGCGCCACTCGAACCTTCAAGCTTCAAGTTGGTCATGACGGTTTCTAGCATGCTGCCCTTGGCTTCAAAACCGATAGCATCAATTACCCCATCTACACCACGGTAGCCCGGCGTATTGCTAATAATAAATTCAGCTGCATCGACTTCATCAAAATTAACCGGAATGGCACCATAGGTGTCCCTTGCATATTGTAGACGGTAATTATGGTGGTCTACCATAAAGATAAGTTCGGCACCCAGCATACGTGCACAGGCGGCCGAGAGCAGGCCTACCGGTCCTGCACCATAAATTGCAACACTTGATCCCTTACCAATTTTGGCATTGGTGACTGCTTGCCAGGCAGTAGGCAAAATATCAGTCAAAAATAAAACTTTTTCATCAGATAAAGAACCTGGTACTTTAAATGGCCCTACGTTTCCTTTAGGAATACGTACATATTCAGCTTGCCCACCTGGAACTCCACCATATAAATGGCTATAGCCGAACAGCGCAGCACCTGGCGGAATCTGCTTTTTATTTAAGATAGCACCCCGACCCGTATTGGTATTTTCACAGGCCGCAGTCAGATCATGTTCACAAAAGAAGCAGCTACCACAGGCAATCACAAAAGGAATAATTACCCGGTCGCCTTTTTTTACTTCAGTGACTGCCGGACCAACTTCCTCTACTACACCCATAAATTCGTGGCCAAAGATGTCACCATCTTTAGTGGCCGGAATTTTACCTCGATATAAATGCAGGTCAGAACCACAAATTGCAGTTGCAGTAACTCGCAAAATAACGTCATCCGGTTCTTGAATGATCGGATCAGGAACAGATTCTACCCGGACATCCCGAGCACCATGATATGTAAGAGCGCGCATTCTTATTTCCTCTCTGGTTTATTTTTAGAGTCAGCAGAATCATGTAAAAATTTTGTTGAGTAAGAAAACTGACCTGTCATTCATAATGCAGCGTCATGAGGTAAGCTTATGTATAAAAAAACAATTTAGCCTGTTGAAAAAATGTACATATACAAGGCTTAGGTAAAATAATGTTGATTTAAAGTAGCAATTAACCGAAATGATTCTTTACATTTTAAAATTAATTATTTTTATTTTAAAAAAATATTTTTAAATAAAATAAAAGGATTACCTTTAAATAGAGTAATCCTTTTATTAATATAATGTTAAATTATATTATACAGCTTGCCATTGCTGTTTTGCTTCATTGGCTGTCAGGTTTAAAATTACCTGATTATTGCTGACTTCCTGTACCCAAGTTAGAGGAATTAAATGATGTTTTCTATCACTGTCTTCATCATTCTTAATAAGTTTTAGTTGATCTTCACCTTCTAGGTGGTCAACACGGCCTACATGTTCGTTATCTGAACCTAAAACTTCTGCATGTTGAGTAATTTGACTGAGATCGATACCTGTTGCCATGCTTCTTTCTCCTTTACTTATATAGTTTAAGTCATTTAGATTATTCAAAAATAAAAAACATTTATGAATAATCTCTATCTCTAGTATTATTCAGATATGAATAATTAATTTAAATAATTTAGAGGATTAAAAATAATAAAGAAATCTTTTTAGGTAATACTTATGTAAGGTTTATTAATAAAATATAAAGTTATTATAAAACTGTAGCAAAAATGATTTTAAAATTAATTTTTTAAGAATATAACCTGATTTTATTTAAAATCAGGTTATATAGAATTAGATTACTGAAATGATTGTTCCAGCTCTTCAAGCTCCATCATTAATTCCAGAAGCTGTTCTTCTGCCTCGGCTAAGGCGAGCTTGAGTTCTGTCTGTTCATTCATCAGTTTAAGCAGGTCATTCTTGCGGTCATTATCATAGAGCGATGAATCACCTAGTTCGGTTTCAAGTGTCTCAAGACGCGGCTGTAATTTTTCAATACGGGCTTCGCATTGTTCGATTTTCTTGCGGACCGGGCGAGTTATATCACGACGGCGTGCAGCTTCTTTACGCTGTGCTTCTTTATCAACTTTGGAAATGGCAGGTACATCAACAACTACAGATTGGATTGGCGCAGCAGGCTGCTGGCCCTGTTTCATGATTTGTGTACGGGCCTGACGTAGCCAGTTAGCATAATCCTGAAGGTCTCCTTCAAACTCGGTCATACGACCGTCATGTACCAGTAATAACTCGTCACAAACACTGGCAATCAGCTGTCGCTCATGTGATACCAGAACTACCGCACCCTGAAAGTCCTGTAAAGCCATAGTTAATGCGTGACGCATATCCAGGTCTAGATGGTTGGTTGGTTCGTCAAGGATCAGGACATTTGGACGCTGCCAGACAATCAGGGCCAGAGCCAAGCGGGCCCGTTCTCCACCCGAAAAACTTTCACTGGGTGTATCCATACGTTCGCCACTAAAACCAAAGCTACCTAAAAAAGAGCGCAGGCTGGCCTCACTGATTTTCTTGTCGGCAATTCGTGCCAGTTGCAGCATAGGGCTGGCCTGACCATCTAGGGCATCCATCTGGTGCTGGGCAAAATAGCCAATATTGAGCAGTTCTGAAGGATGACGTAAACCTTTAAGCAGGGGCAGATCACCTACGAGTGATTTAATCAGAGTAGATTTACCTGCTCCGTTCATTCCCAGCAGACCAATACGGCTTGAAGGCGTAATCTGAATCTGGATATTAGTGGTAATCAGTTTTTCCCCATAACCAATATCCGCATGTTCTAATGTCAGTAAGGGTGAACTCATTTTGCTAGGTTCACGAAAACTGAACGTAAAGGGCGTATCGACATGGGCAGCCGAAAGTTCCTGCATTCGCTCCAGTTGCTTGATTCGACTCTGTGCCTGACGTGCTTTGGTGGCCTGTGCCTTAAAACGGTCAATATATTTTTGCAGGTGTGCGCGGGTTTCCAGCTGTTTTTCATAAGCCTGTTGCTGCTGGGCCAGACGTTCACTACGGGTCCGTTCAAAAGTGGAATAATTTCCGGTATATAAAGTAAGCTCCTGATTTTCAATATGCAGGATATGATCAGTGACAGCATCAAGAAAATCACGGTCGTGTGAGATTAGGACCAAAGTACCTTCATAGGCATTTAACCAGTCTTCCAGCCATAAAATGGCATCAAGGTCCAAGTGGTTAGTCGGTTCATCCAGCAAAAGCAGGTCTGAGCGACTCATCAGGGTACGGGCCAGATTCAGACGCATACGCCATCCTCCAGAAAAACTGGATACTGCCAGTTTTAGCTGATATTCGAAAAAGCCCAGACCTGCCATAAGCTGTGCTGCCTTGGCAGGAGCCGAATAACCATTAATCTCGTCAAAGCGGCCATGTAAATGGGCAATATCATGATCAGATAGCTGGTCGGACTGTTCCAGTTTTGCCTGAATTTCCCAATATTCTTCATCACCTGATAATACAAAATCCAGTGCTGCCATATCCAGTGCTTCGACTTCCTGTGCCATATGAGCAACTGTCCATACCGCAGGACGGCTTAGAGAACCTTCATCGGCCGACATATTGCCAAGCAATGCCGAAAACAGAGTAGATTTACCGGCGCCGTTAACTCCGGTTAGACCAATCTTCCAGCCTGGATGCAGTTGCATGCTCGCTTTTTTAAAGAGTATACGGCCACCGCGGCGAATCGAAAGTTGGTCAAGCTGAATCATGAATACGCAAATCTATTATCAGAGGTAGGCCATTTTAAAGGATATCTGCCAAGAAAAACAAAAAATCACCTGTCTCTGCAAAAGAATATGAATTTCATCCAATAATTTGACTCCACACAAAAACACTTTATCGGAAATTAGAGTGAATGCTCTATTTTTGTACAGTTAAGCTGTTTATAGTGATAAAGCCCTCATTTAAACAATAAGACTCAGGATGAATAAGATGAATAAGGGAAAAATTCTATTAGCTGCTTCACTTTTTTTATTTGCTCATTCAGCCCAGGCCAAAGTAGATATCTGTGTTTTTGATTTGCTGGGCAAAGCTGGCGAGTCCTATAAATTGATGGAAGACTGGCTGCTGGCTTCCAAGAACTGGAATGCTGATGTCGGACTAAAAATTGTAGCAGATGAGGCACAGGCAGAGCGTGAGTTTCGAGCTGGAAATTGTGATGGTGTGTATATGACTTCTATTCGTGCTCGTGCTTTTAACAAATTTGCTGGTTCAATTGATGCCCTAGGTGGGGTACCTAGTAATGCAATAGCCCAAAAGGCCATCAGCTATGCTCTGGATCAGCGTAATAGTAAACGTCTGGTGAGCAGACTGGAGGGACAGGTATATGAAGTTGCCGGAATCGGTCAGCTCGGCGCAGCTTATATTTTTGTAAAAGACCGTAATATTAATACAGTTGAAAAAATCGCCAAGAAAAAATTTGCAGTTCTTGGGCATGATGCTGCTCAACGGATCATGGTACAGCGTATTAATGCCAAGCCGGTGGCCTCAGAAATTTCGAATTTTGTTAGTAAATTCAATAATGGACAGGCGGATATTGTTGCAGCGCCTGCGTATGCTTACCGGCCTTTGGAAATTTATAAAGGCATGGGTCCAAACGGTGCCATGATCAATTTCCCGGTAGTCAATGTTACTGCAGACCTGATTATCCGGCCAGATAAATTTCCACAGGACTTTGCTGCCAAGTCACGTCAATGGTTCTTAAAACAGTTGCCTCGCAGCATGGCTATGGTACAACGCCTTGAAGCAGGCATTCCTGCAAAATTACGAATTCAGCTGTCCATTGAAGACCGTACTGCTTATCAACGTTTATTACGTGAAGGCCGCATCGATTTGACCCGTCAGGGCATTTATGATGAGACCATGATGCGTGTGTTAAAAAGGGCGCGCTGCACAGTAGAGCGGACTAACTTTGAGTGTTCACTTTCGGGCGAATAATACAAAATGACAGTTTTATAGCTATTGATTTCCTGAATATAAGTATAGATAGAAAATTTTAATTACTTAAAAAATGCAGAGATAGATCACAATTTAAAAAAATGGAGCAAATACTCTATTTTTTTTAAATAAAGCTGGGTAATATCTTGCAATGTAAGGGAAGTTCGAGAATAAAATCTCAAAAAAGGAAGAAAACAATGAAAAGAATAGTACTGACTGCTGTTACCACTGCACTTTTAGGTCTGGCAGGCACTGCTCAGGCCAAAGTAGATGTTTGCGTCTTCGATTTACTGGGTAAATCTGGTGAATCCTACAAAATGATGGAAGAGTGGGCATTGGCTGCAAAATCCTGGAAAGCAGATATTAACCTGGTTCCACGTCAGGATGAAGCTGTAGCGGACAGTGATTTCAAGGCAGGTAAATGTGATGCAGTTTTTATGACTTCAATGCGCGCCCGTCCGTATAACAAATTCGTGGGTTCTATTGATGCCTTGGGTGCTGTGCCAAGTAATGCTGTGGCCCAACGTGCAATCTCTTATGTACTGGATGCCCGTAATGCCGGCAAAATGACTACAACTCTGGGTGGCAATAAATATGAAGTTGCCGGTGTATCACCTTTAGGTTCAGCTTATATCTTTGTACGTGATAAAAATATTAATTCTGTTGAGAAAGCAGCAGGTAAGAAGTTTGCAGTACTGGGCTATGACAATGCCCAGAAAATTATGGTACAGCGTATTGGAGCACAGGCAGTCCTGTCTGATGTATCTAACTTTGTGGCCAAATTTAATAATGGCCAGGTCGATATGGTCGGTGCGCCGGCTTATGCTTATAAACCTTTGGAAATTTATAAAGGTCTGGGCAGTAATGGCGCGATGATGAATTTCCCGGTATTACAGGTAACCGCTGATCTGGTCCTGCGAGCCGATAAATTCCCGGCTGGTTTTGGTCAGCAATCACGTACCTGGTTTGCCAAACAGCTACCAAAAAGCTTTTCAATGATTCAGCGTTTAGAAGCCGGTATTCCGGGTAAATATAAAATGAATCTAAGTGCTGAAGACAAGCTTAAATACCAGAAGATGTTACGTGATGGCCGTATGGATTTAACCAGACAGGGTATTTATGACAAAAATATGATGGCAGTATTGAAGAAAGCTCGCTGTGCAGTCGATAAAGCCAACTTCGAATGCTCTATGGCAGGCGAATAAATTATAGAAGTTAAAAAGCCTGGCTATAAACCGGGCTTTTTTGTCTGTATTTTTATAGGCATGTAAGGTCAGTACTCAGCTGCCAGATAGAAAACAGAAAATAAGAAAAAATAAAATTAAAAGGATAAAATTATGCAATGGACTAAAGCACTTGTGCTGGGTGCAGGAATATTAATGGCAGCAGAAGCAGCTCAGGCAAAACAGGTTTTTTGTGTTTTTGATCTGGTCGGTAAAAATGGCGATGTATATGCTTTAATGAAAGACTATCAGCTTGCTGCTAAAAACTGGGGAGCAGATATCGAACTGCGTGTAGGCCAGAATGAGGCAGTGATTGCTGAAGATTTTAAAGCCGGGAAATGTGACGGAATTAGTGTTACCGGTATGCGTGGCCGACAGTTTAATAAATTTACCGGTTCCCTGGATGCAATCGGAGCTATTCCGGACCTTAAGTTGGCTGTTAAGGTTATGCAAGGCTTAGCCAGCCCGACTTTTGCCAAATATATGACCAATAGTAAATATGAAGTTGCAGGAGTTATTCCGGTCGGCGATGCATTCTTGATGGTAAATGACCGTAGTATTAATACAGTTGCTAAAGCAGCTGGCAAAAAAATTGCAGTTCTTGATTATGATGAAGCCCAGAAGATTATGGTTCAGCAAATCGGGGCGCAGGCAGTTAGTGCCGATGTAACTAATTTTGGCAGCAAGTTCAATAACCGCCAGGTCGATATTATCGGTGCGCCGGCAGCCGTGTTTAAACCGCTGGAATTACATAAAGGTCTCGGTACCAAAGGCGCTATTGTTAATTATCCGATTCTGCAGGTAACAGGAAACCTGATTATTCGTCCAGACAAGTTCCCTGCAGGCTATGGACAAAAATCGCGGGAATGGGTTAAAACCCAGTTACCACGTGCGTTTGGTATTCTTGGAAAAATGAAAGCGGATATTCCACAGAAATACTGGATGAATATACCAGCGGCAGATAAGCCGGGTTACCAGAAACTGATGCGTGAATCACGGATCGACCTGACCAGACGTGGTGTTTATGACAGGCGCATGATGAAACTGTTATGGCAATTCCGCTGTAAAGAAGACCGCAGTAATTTTGAATGCAGCCTACAGGATGAGAACTATAAATAAACCTGATAAAATAACTCAGGATAAACTTTAAAGTTCAGGCGCTGGCCATATATTGAGTATGTTATACTTTAAATATATGGCCTTTGCCTTTTAAGGCAGATGAATTTGTTGAGGAACGCCCAGTATGAATGCCCCAGCTCTTGTGTTGTCAGATAATGCTGCAAATAAAGTGCGCCAACTCCGTGAAAGCGAAGGGAATCAGGATTTAATGTTACGTGTCTATGTAACAGGAGGCGGCTGCTCAGGATTCTCTTACGGTTTTAACTTTGCTGAAAGCATGAATGAAGATGATGCTGAATTTACCAATGGCGATGTGACCATGCTGGTAGATTCACTAAGTTACCAGTATTTGGTAGGTTCAGTGGTTGATTATATTCAGGGACTGGAAGGATCACGTTTTATCGTTGAGAATCCGAATGCTACTACGACCTGCGGTTGCGGATCTTCATTTTCAATCTAGAAGATAACTGTTTAAAAAACCCATCCTGAGATGGGTTTTTTTATCACTTTAGTTAAGCCTGAATCTGCTCCAGGATAAGCTGGCTGACTACAGCAGCTTGCTGCACAGGAAGCCAGTGATTGGCCTCTAATATGACTTCACGGTATGGCGCCTGTACATAACGCTGGTTTAGTTTAACGCCAGCATCACTAATAGCCACATCCTGGGTACCGCCGATAAACAGAGTAGGGATAGTGACCGGATCGAATCGCTGGAAACGGGCATTAAAAGGTAGTGCCCGATACCAGTTCAGGCTATAACTCAAACGGCCCTGTTCCAGCATTTCTGTTTTGAAAATTTCCAGTTGCTGCTTGGTCATCCCTGAATTTTTAAGTAAACCCAGACCTATTTTTGGAAATTTTTCAAATAATAATTCTGGCAATTTAGGCAGCTGAAATAACCCGATATAATAAGATTTAAATAGCTGGTCCGAGGCAAGCAGGGCACGCAGGAAAGCGCCTGGATGAGGTACAGATAATACCACCAGATTTTTTAATTTTTTAGGGTAATGCATAGCGTATTCCCATGCCACAATTGCTCCCCAGTCATGGCCAACCAAATGGACTGGCTGGTTAATCTGGTCAATCAGCAGATCCAGATCTTGAAGTAGCTCCTGCATCCGATAAGCCTGACGTCCTTCAGGGCGTGCATCAAGGCTATAGCCACGCTGGTTCGGTGCAAAGGTACGAAAACCTGCTGCATTGAGCTGAACCCGGACCTGATCCCAGCACTGTGCCGTTTCGGGAAAGCCATGGAGCAGTACCACAGCTTCACCTTCTAGCGGACCGCTATCGATCAGGTCAAAGCTCAGTTCACCACGATGATAACGCTCAAGGCGCTGTTTACTTAAATCAATCATCTTTTTTCTCTTATTGTTACTTTGAATTTTTGTTTAGTCATATATTTTAGTAAAAATTACTGCGGTGTATCTTCACCAGAAAGTATGCTGTAGCTCACTTATAGCCCGTCTAATCAGGCTGCAGTCATACTGCCTAAAATGCGAAAGCCTTGTGCACCGGTAACAGCAGGCAGGTTACCACTTTGCTGCTGTACAAACCGCATAGCAAGCCAAGCAAATGCTGTTGCTTCTACCCAGGTTGGACTAAGGCCCAGACTGTCAGTAGTCTGCACACTCCACTGATGCTTGCGCAGGCGCCAGCGTAACTGGTCTAATAAATGTGTATTGTAAGCACCGCCGCCACATACATATACTTCACCTGTATCCAGTCCTGAACGGTAAATGGCTTTTTTAATTGCCCTTGTGGTCAGCTTTAATAAAGTAGCCTGTACATTTTCGGGTGTATCTTCCAGCTCATCATACCCCAGATCGTCATTACGCCAGTCCTGTATCTGCTCATCCAGCCAGTCCAGATTAAAGTCTTCACGTCCGGTACTTTTTGGAGGTTCTTTCGAGAAATACTCATGCGCCTGTAAGCGTTCCAGTAAAGCACGAATTGGCTGGCCATAGGCAGCCCAACTGCCATTTTCATCATAAGGATGACCTGTATAACGCTGACACCAGCCATCCATCAGGATATTGGCCGGACCGGTATCAAACCCATAGACTTTCTCGGGCTGACCAGCGGGTAACAGACTGACATTGGCAATACCTCCCAGATTTAAAATCACCCGATGAATTTCAGGATGCTGAAATAGGGCCTGATGAAAAGCCGGAACGAGTGGTGCACCTTGGCCACCAGCTGCCATATCACGACGACGAAAATCAGATACCACTGCAATACCGGTCAGTTCGGCAATAATATGAGGGTCACCAATCTGTAGGGTAAAATGATGTTCAGGACGATGACGAATAGTTTGGCCATGTGAACCGATGGCCCTGATCTGGCTACGGTCCAGAGCATTTTTTTCAATCATCTGGTTAATACCATGACCGATCATTTGGCCCAGAGCAACATCAGCAGCTCCCATCCGGTCAATTTCATTATCATCTGGCAGGGTTAATGCCATCAGCTCGTCACGTAATTCCGGATCGAATGGTAATGTCAGGGTAGCGTGGAGCCGGAGAGGATCAAAAGAAGCAGCAACGATATCGACACCATCCATGCTGGTGCCGGTCATTACCCCGATATAGATCGCTGTCATGATGATTCTTAAGCCTGCAATGTGCTGAAAAAGTGTTAGTATATCTCACAAATTGTATAACTGATGTGTTTGGGTTTTGTGATGTCAAATTTCCTGCCGGCTGAAGAACAACTTGCCCTCATTCAACGAGGCACTCATGAAATTATCTCTGAAGAAGATCTTCTGAAGAAATTAAAAGAAAACCGTCCCCTTAAAGTTAAAGCGGGTTTTGATCCAACTGCACCTGACCTGCATCTGGGTCATACGGTTTTAATTAATAAGCTTAAAGTATTTCAGGATTTAGGCCACGATGTATATTTCCTGATAGGTGACTATACTGCCATGATCGGTGATCCGACTGGCAAGAGTGCAACACGTCCGCCATTATCGCGTGAACAGGTTCTGGAAAATGCCAAAACCTATCAGGAACAGGTCTTTAAAATTCTTGACCCGAATAAAACCAAGGTAGTGTTCAACTCAGAATGGTTTGCCAGCAAGACTGCGGCTGATCTGATTCAACTGGCTTCCCAGCAGACCGTTGCACGTATGCTGGAACGTGATGATTTCACCAAGCGCTATAGCAGTCAGCAGCCGATTGCGATTCATGAATTTTTATACCCGCTGGTGCAGGGTTATGACTCAATTGCTCTGGAAGCGGATGTTGAGCTTGGTGGTACGGACCAGACATTTAATCTATTAATGGGCCGTACCTTGCAAGGCCGCTATCATCAAGAGCCTCAAGTCTGTATTACCGTACCAATTCTAGAAGGCTTGGATGGTGTACAGAAAATGTCGAAGTCTCTGGGCAATTACATCGGTGTATTTGATGCACCAGGTGCAATGTACCAAAAGGTACTGTCGATGCCAGACAGCCTAATCGAACGTTACTTTGAACTGCTCAGCTTTAAATCGATGCCTGAAATTCAAGATCTGCTCAAAGAGATGGTAGAAGGCCGTAATCCGCAGGAAATCAAGCGTATTCTGGCACTGGAACTGGTTGAGCGTTTCCATGGCAGTGAAGCAGCGGCCAATGCGCATAAAGGTGCAGGAAATATTATTACTGAAGGTGAATTGCCAGAAGGCACACCTGAAGTAACTATTTCTCGTGCCGAATTTGGTGGTGAAATCTTTATTGCGTCCATTTTGCGTACTGCGGGTTTAACTAAAAATGCAGCGCAGGCTAAGGATGCTGTAGCGCGGGGCGCCGTTAAAGTTGACTGGGAAGTAGTAGATGCAGACTTTTCAGTAAAAGAAAATAAAACTTATATTATTCAGGCAGGCAAAAAGGCGATTGCTAAAGTTACCTTTACTGACTAAATAGATGAATAAAAAAGCAGGTCTCTGGACCTGCTTTTTTATCACTTTTATTTGACAGAATCATCTGAACTATAGGATATATTGCTAAATAGCGTGATTTATCAGTTTTTCTATCACTGATCTTAGGATCTTAATCTCGGCTTCATTACCTTCAAACTGCTCAGTTTGATTACGCTTGAAAATATCACGAATTTCTAGAGTAGCGTTAGAGTCGATTAAACCCAGATAGGTCCCGACCTGGCGTAACTGGTCAATTGAACGTGAACCATTGGTTGCCCCATAACCCACATAGGCAGCAGGTTTGCCTTGCCATTCTTTACCTAAGTAATCTAGAGCATTTTTCAGGGCTGGACTATAACCATGATTATATTCAGGACTAATAAAAATAAAGCCATCACCTTCGGAAATTTTTTCTGCCCATTGCTGTTGTTTTGGCTGGTCATAGATACCTGTAATGGGCGGATGGCTTCCGGCAAAAACAGGCAAATCCCATTCTTTTAAATCAACGATTTCAGTTTCCAGGGTGTTATAGTCAAAACTCTCAATAGCCTCGAGAACCCATTTGGCCACCTTAATAGCAGTACGACCTTCACGTATGCTGCCTACAATAATATAGATTTTCATAATATTTTCCGGTTGGGCATGATCTTTATTAAACTAATTATTTTTTTGGAAAGCGCCTAGACAGAATTTGTATCTCTATTTTAAAACATCAAAAGTTATGAACCAGTTTAATTTTTAAGCAGGTATAATCGTTAGATGGCTATTCAATATTTCAGATCGTTCGACCAGATCTATGACTGGAGAACAAGCTTTTTGACATAATAAAATATCTGTATCCATTAATGCCTGTAGAAGGTGAAATATATTAATCTGCGGACATTGCTCTGTTTGGGAAAACTGCCAGGCCTGTTGCAATAAAATAATTAAAGCCTCACTTAACACCAATGTACTGTGGCTTTGAATATGTGCTGAAAGTAAAGCTATATTCAGCTGCCGCCTGAGCTCCAAGACAGAAATATCATAACGGTCTAATAAAAAGATTAATTCATTTGGTTCGGGTTGCTTTAAGAGCTGTAAAAAAAGATGAGATACTTGGACTTGGGTAATCTGGTGCTGGGCACATTCATTCAGGGTTTGTAATAATGCTTCGCGTATTGCGCTAGAAAGACAACGTAATAAAACAGTTAGTGTCAGCATAACAACTCATTGTTTTTAATCATACAGCACTTAAGCTGAGTAATAATTTTTATAATTAAAACTGGGATAAAGTGTATTTTTAGATATCTGCCAGTCTTTATGGCTGATTGAATTCTAGCCTGATATATAGCCAAGCGTGAAGCTGCATTCATCGCTTTTTATTATATAGACCTTTAGAAAAACCATCTGCTGATCATTTAAATGATCAGTAAACTGGCTAGACATTTAAATATTTAGTTTATATTTTACTTATAATAAAAAAAGCCGGACATACACAGACCGGCTTTAGAATGATTGATTTTAGGCAGCGTCTAGATGAGTTTAATACCTTGCTGACCTGCTGGTGTAACCTTGAAGATTTCAACCTCAAAACTGATATTTTTACCTGCCAGCGGATGGTTAAAGTCTATCTCGGTCATGTCATCATTCACTGATCTGACCACACCGTACAGGCTGCTTTTAGCTTTGTCTTCAAACTCGATCATTTGGCCAACCACAGGGCGTTGTTCAAATTTGACCGTATCAAAGCGTTGAATATTTTCCGGATTCCACGGTCCAAAGGCATCTTCTGCCGGTAAATGTACAGTACGGCGGTCACCTGCCCTTAAACCAAAAAGAGCCTGTTCAAAGCCTGGCAGTAAATTACCGTCACCAATCACCAGACTCACCGGCTCTTCACGGCTGCGGGTATTATCTATTTCAACACCATCTTCAATGGCAACTGAAAAGTGCAGCTCTACCTGAGAACCTTCTTCAATTCGGGTATCTTCATTCGGGTTGAGTAACTCTGTCATTTTGTTGCCTCTGCACGTTGAATCCGGTGTTTTTCCAGAAAGAAAGTATCGATTAATAACAGGATTGTTCCAAGAGTGATGGCACTATCAGCAATATTAAATGCAGGAAAGTGACTGTTCTGATAGTAGACATGAATAAAATCTACTACATAACCCAGACTGACCCGGTCTATCAGGTTACCGATGGCGCCCCCTAGAATCAGGGCAATAGCCATTGGTAAAATGACCAGATGTTTTGGCATACGCATTAGCCAGAAAACAAACAGCAAGGAAACTCCAGCCGCCAGTCCGGTAAATAAATAACGCTGCCAGCCACCGGCATCAGACAGAAAACTGAATGCTGCACCATAATTATGTAGCAGCGTCCAGTTTAAAAAGGGCAGTACGGCTACCGGATCGGCATAGTTCAGATGGTTTGTTGCAATCCATTTGGTCCATTGATCCAAAATAATGGCAACAATTGCCAGCCCGATCCACACCAGATTATGTGGATAGAACTGGAACCAGCCTTTTCTTTGCGGTGTATTAGGCATATTTTCTCTCTTCGCCCTGACCAGAAGGAAGGTTAATTAGGCAGCGTCCGCAAATACTTGGATGACCTGCATGTGTATTAACATCAGGCAGTACATGCCAGCAGCGAGCGCATTTTTCACCTTCTGCCGCTGAAACCTTGACACGCAGACCTTCGAGCTCAGTACTTTCACCTGCTTCCTCAAAGTCATGAACAATAACCTGAGAGGTGATCAGGACAAAGCGTAACTCATTGCCCAGCTGGTCCAGAATACTTTTTAACGCTGGTTTGGCCCAGAGTTCAACCTTGGCAGAGAGGTTAGAGCCGACCAGTTTAGCGTTACGTGCAGCTTCAATCTGTTTGTTTACTGCAGATTTTACTGTAATTAGTGTTTGCCAGTTTTCTTCAGAAATCAGATTGGCTGTTGAGGCCACCGGAATCTGATACCACTCGCTCATAAATACATATTTTTCTGACTGCTCAGGAATCAGTGGCCAAGCCTCTTGTGCAGTAAAGCTCAGGATTGGGCTCATCCAGCGGATAAAGGCCTGTACGATATGATATAACGCAGTCTGCGCAGAGCGACGTGCCTGAGAGTCGGTTTTGGTGGTGTACTGACGGTCTTTAATAATGTCCAGATAAAAACCGCCCAGATCATTAATACAGAAATTGGTTAGTGAGCTACAGACGACATGAAAGCTCATTTCATCATAAGCAGTAAGGATGCTCTGCTGAACCTCATGCGCACGTTGCAAGATATACTGATCCAATGCAATCAGCTGGTCTACTGGCAGTGCATCAGTACTTGGCTTAAAGCCATTTAGATTGGCCAGCAGGAAGCGTAGAGTATTACGGATACGGCGATAACTGTCGCTAACACGGTTAAAGACTTCTTTACTTGCTGCAATTTCATAGCGGTAGTCGCTTGAAGCAACATACAGTCGTAGACCATCAGCTCCCAGCTGCTTGATGATGTCATCTAGCGGGATATAATTCCCTAGCGATTTTGATAGTTTGCGTCCGTTTTCATCTACTGTAAAGCCATGAGTCAGTAAGGCTTTGTAAGGCGCGCGGTTATGAATCGCTATAGACGTCAGCAGGGATGACTGGAACCAGCCACGATGCTGGTCTGAGCCCTCTAGATAAAGGTCAGCCGGGCTTTCCAGATCTTCGCGCTGGTCAAGTACTGCATAGTGGGTTGTACCTGAATCGAACCAGACATCCAGCGTGTCACGTACGGCATTATAATGCTCGGCATCATCACCAATAAAGTCTTTCGCTTCACGGTTAAACCAGGCATCAATACCTTCCTGTTCAATCAGCTTGGCAACTTCTTCGATCAGTTCCGGAGTACGTGGATGCAGCTCATTGGTATCTTTATGTACAAAAAACGGAATTGGCACACCCCAGGTACGCTGACGTGAGATACACCAGTCCGGGCGGCCATCAATCATGGATTCAATCCGATTTTTACCCCAGCTTGGTACAAATTCGATGTCATTTTCAATCGCATCCAGTGCACCCTGACGTAAATTTTGCTGATCCATACTAATGAACCATTGAGGCGTTGCACGGAAAATGATAGGAGTCTTGTGGCGCCAGCAATGTGGATAACTGTGTCGAATTGGCTGATGTGCCCACAAACGGCCTGCTGCACCAAGGGCTTCAATGATTTGCGGATTGGCTTTATAGATGTGTACACCCGGGAAAAGTGGTGAAGTTGGCAGATATACTCCATTACCACCCACCGGATTATCGACTTTCAGCTGATAGAGCAGACCAACTTTATAGTCATCTACACCATGGCCAGGCGCAGTATGTACTGCACCCGTACCACTGGTTGCAATCACATGTTCACCTAAAATGACCGGAACCTGGCGATCTGCCAGAAGTGGGTGCTGGAGTTGCAGGTTTTCAATCACTGCGCCGGTAAAATCGGCCAGTACTACCGGGTTTTCCAGCTTATAACGTTCTACAGCAGACTCTACCAGATCTTTAGCCAGAATCAGATTGTGTAAGCCTTTGTCTGTCTGGGTCTGTACCAGCTGATATTCAATTTCAGCATGTACTGAAACTGCCTGGTTAGCCGGAAGAGTCCATGGTGTTGTGGTCCAGATAACAATATCAGTAGGCACATCAATTTCTACCTTCAAACGGGTAGATAAGTCTTTTAAGTCAACGACACTAAAACCGACATCAATTGCATCAGATTTTTTATCTTCATATTCAACTTCAGCTTCAGCCAGTGCCGAGCCACAGTCCATGCACCAGTTCACCGGCTTTAAGCCAGGCTGAATATGACCATTTTTCTGAATCTGGCCCAGTGCACGAACAATATCTGCTTCCTGCTTGTAATTCATGGTCAGATAAGGATTATCCCAATCACCCAGTACGCCCAGACGCTTGAAGTCGTTACGCTGCAGATCAATTTGTTGTGAAGCATATTCACGGCATAATTTACGGAAAGTGGCTGCATCAACTTTTTCGCCCACTTTACCTACTTTTTCTTCAACTTTGAGTTCAATTGGCAAACCGTGGCAGTCCCAGCCTGGAACATAAGGTGCATCAAAGCCAGATAATGTGCGACTTTTAACAATAATATCTTTTAAGACTTTATTGACTGCATGACCCAAGTGAATTGTGCCATTTGCATAGGGAGGGCCATCATGCAGAATATATTTTTTCTTGCCAATACGCGATGTGCGAATCTGCTGATAAATGTTGTCGGCGTACCACTCTTCTAACCATTTTACTTCACGTACTGCCAGATTTGCCTTCATGGCAAATTCAGTGCCCGGCAGATTTAGTGTGGGTTTATAATCCACAGCATTTTCAGGAGTTTGCTTATCGCTCATGCAAGTTGTCTTCCAGTTCAATCAGCTTGAACGCTGACGGGTTTTACAATCAAAAAAACAGAATTTAAACAGGGAATTTGGGGGTATTTCTACGAAACTCAATGAGCTTGACTACATCATTATCAATTCCGGTCTTTAATGCTTCAAGCGAAGGATAATTTACTTCACCATGCAGATATTTTAAAAAAGTGACCCGCACCAGCAAGCCATACAGATTAGCAGAAACCTCAGGAAAGTGTACTTCTAATCGCCACTCTGGCTGTTGCTGCTGAATTGCGGGCCGTGTTCCCACATGTCCGGCACCAAATAAACTCTCCGGTCCATAACCTGCAATTCCGGGTAAATCTGGGTGTTCCAGACGTACTCTGGCAGCAAGAGAACTATGCTCAGAGATCACTTCTACCGCATAAATCCCATGCAGGCAGGGCTTATGCCGGTTCATACCTACATTAATGGTCGGGAAATTCAAGGTACGCCCAATCTGGTCACCATACTGAATTCGTCCCACCATACTGTAGGGACGCCCTAAAAGCTGGGCAGCAAGAGTCAGGTCACCCTGCTGTAATACCTGCCGGATCCGTGTCGAACTGACTCGCTCTCCCTGAAAGTCGACAGTATTCAGATTAGTGACTGAAAAGCCATAGTTTTTTAGAAATTCGCTATTGCCTTGCCGGTTTTTTCCAAAATGAAAATCATCACCCAATACCAGGCTATGAGCATGAAGCTTATCTTTTAAAAGGGACGCAAAGCCTTCTGCACTCATGCTACGGAACTGGTCATCGAATTTGGTTACAGCAATATAGTCCACACCAAGTTCAGTCAAATACTCTACTTTTTCACGTAGTGAGCTGATACGGGGAGGGGCTTCGTAGCCTTTGAAGTATTCTAGTGGTTGGGGCTCAAACAGCATAACCAGTGTTTTTAAATTCTTCTGGGCAGCAACAGTTTTAAGCTGAGCAATCATGGCCTGATGTCCAAGATGGACACCATCAAAATTGCCAATTGTCACTGCAGTTGCAGGCAGCTGAAAATCGGGCATCAGGGCATTCAGACGGAGCAGCTTCATGGGCGAAGAAATCAGTGCAAAATTTGAAAGGTCATATATTGCCATATTCTCACAGTTTCGTCTTGTTGTTGTGTTTTTACTCATTTTTTTGGCTGATCAATAAATTATATATCATCTTTATTGATTTACATAATGCAAATAAATCAATTTTATTTATATATAGGCCTTTTTATAATTAGTGCTGCATTAAAAATTCAATCAGGTACAGTAATGAACAGGCCATTTGAACAGCTAGGGCAGCCACGAGATATCATTCGTCAATTCACACCTAACTGGTTTACCGTCACTATGGGAACGGGTGTAGTAGCACTTATTTTACCTGAACTGTCATCTGGTTCAATTAATCTGTGGTTAGGAGGTGCTTTCCTCTGGCAAATCAATATTATCTTATTTATCAGCTTTAGTCTGCTTTATAGCCTGCGCTGGTTGTTCTATCCTACCGAAGCCAGACAAATCTTTTTTCATTCAAACATGAGTCTGTTTCTGGGTGCTATTCCTATGGGCTTGGCCACTATTGTAAATGGATTTTTAAAATACGGTTTGCCGCTATATGGCGATTCTGCACTAGAAATAGCCAAACTGCTTTGGTATATCGATGTCGTTATGGCAGTGGGAATTGCCTGGTTAGTACCTTTCTGTATGTTTAGTTGCCAGCAGCACCAGTTACACAGTATGACAGCGATCTGGCTATTACCAATTGTAGCCTGTGAGGTGGCAGCAAACTCAGGTGGAGTATTAATACAATATCTGGCTATAAGCCAGCAGACAGTGGCTATATTGATCGCCAGTTATGGGTTATGGGGGATCTCAGTACTGCCAGCTTTTGCCATATTAACTATTCTGATGTTAAGACTTGCCCTGCATCAGTTACCTTCTAAAGATATGGCCATTAGCAGCTGGCTGGCATTAGGACCTATTGGAACGGGTGCATTGGCTTTACTGAGCTTAGGATCACAGGCACCACGCATTCTAACTTTTATTGGACAGAAAGATTTAGGCATATTTTTGCAGTATGCAGGTACCGCCAGCAGCTTGATTCTACTGGGGTTTGGGCTTTGGTGGCTTGGCCTTGCAGTATTGACGACCTTAAAATATATAAAAAGAGGTCTACCTTTCAATTTGGGGTGGTGGGGTTTAACCTTTCCATTAGGGGTGTTTACACTGGCCATTTACACTCTGGGCCAGCAGCTTCAGCTCGCTATATTACATAATATTGCCTCTAGCCTGACCTATATTTTAATCATACTCTGGGTGGTGGTTGCCACTAAGACCGTACAAGGGTTTTATCGTGGCAACCTGTTGTTCTCACCTTGCCTGAAAAGCTTTCTGGACAAGGGTTAAGTATTTACAGTGGATTAATCAGTCCTTAGTACCTTGTACCTGAGTTAACTTTATTTTCTAATAATCAAATTTTAACGAGTTTTCTAAATGGTAGAGCAATCTGCACTCATCATGGCGCTCCCAAGTGAATCTAAAGGTCTGTTTGAGCAGGCCGGTATTCAGGTTCATTACAGCGGTATTGGCAAGGTCAATGCAGCATTTAAAGCCTATGAGGTGATTCAACATACTGGATGTAAAATACTTTTTAACTTAGGTACCGCAGGCAGTAGTCACTTTGATACCCACTCACTGGTCGAGGTCAGCAGTTTTGTACAACGTGATATGGATGTCTCTCCTTTAGGTTTTGTCCCGGGCATTACTCCAATGGATGAGGAAATACCAGGATGTATTGAACTGGTTTCATACTTCGATCAATTGCCTAAAGGAATCTGTGGAACTGGTGACTCCTTCGAAACAGGCTTGCCTAAAGTATCTTGTGATCTGGTGGATATGGAAGGTTATGCTCTGGCTAAAGTTTGTAAAAAACTTGGAGTACGCTTGGTATCTGTCAAATATATTAGTGATGGTGCCAACACCACAGCACATCTGGATTGGGAAAATAATCTGCTGTTGGGAGCGCATAAACTGTTGGATTTATACCAGCAGGCAAGACTTTCATTTCAATCGTAAAGAACAAGTAAAAAGACCAGAATTAAAGAGCTGAAGCATTAATTCTGGTTAGCTTCGGAAACTTCGGTTGAAAGCGTGACCGGGCTATATTCAGAGCGCGGTAAAATACCATAGAGCATCAGATGGATGGTATGTTCGATAGTCCTCTGGTAGGTGCTTTTACTTTTAAGCGTTTTTCCCATCACCATTTCAATTTGAGTACTAAAATCAGCATAATTCTGGGTAATTGCCCAGATATTTAAAATCAGCAATTCCGGATCAATACCTGCAGAAATTTTTCCTTGTTCCTGCCAGTTCTGGATCACTTTGGCCTTACGCTTAAATAGTTTTTTCAGCGGGCCTTTTAAAATAGATAAAATATGTGGCGCACCCTGAATAACTTCTAGTGCAAACAGCTTGGAGGCTTTAGGCTGGTGACGTGAAACCTCGATCTTGAGCATCAGATAATTAGCTAATGCTTCAGCTGGCTCAAGGTCTACTTCAAGCGACTGTAGAGGAGCCAGCCACTTCTGGAGTACTGTAGTAAGTACCTCAACATATAAAGCCTCTTTATTTTCATAATAATAAAAAATATTTGACTTATGCATGTCGGCCAGCTGAGCAATTTCATCCAGACTTGCCCCGTTAAAACCATAGGTAGAAAAAACGTCTAGAGCTGCATTTAAAAGTAAATTCCGTTTTTGAGTGCTCTTCTTTTGTTCCATTGTTCCCCACAAATATCGATAAAGTCATAATTGTAAGACAAATGGGTCGATTTGTGCACAATTTTGCAAAGTAATTCTTCCAATATGCTGAATTAAACACCTTTTTTAACAGTTGGTAAAAAAAGTAACTCATAATAAATTGATAGTTAATAACAAATTAGATTAAAAATTAATTTTAAAATAAAATTATTTTTAGCTGTAAAAATTAAATGAAAAATCTTTTTTAAAGTACCAGATATATTTTTTATAAGTTTAAAAAATTGATTTTAATAATTATATTTAGTGTAGAACGAGTTTTTCATGACTATACTTTAAAAGAAGTTATGATCTTTACCTTCTTGTTAAAAGATATCTTGTTTATATAGCCTCATGTATAAAACAGCCATCTCAAGATGGCTGTTGGCGTGTATGAGTTCAGGTGGCTAATACTGCATCTAAAACTTGCTGCTCTAGCTCGGTGAACTGGACACTCTTTTTACGGGGCCGTGGTAAATCAATCTTAAAATGATGAGCAATCTGGCCTTTATCCAGTAGAATAATCCGGTCAGCCAGTTGTACTGCTTCAGCAACATCATGAGTGACTAAAACAGCTGTGAAGCCCTGCTCACGCCATAACTGTTCAATCAGATTTTGCATTTCAAGCCGGGTAAGGGCATCAAGTGCGCCTAAGGGTTCATCCAGTAATAAAACTCGTGGCGTATGGGATAAAGCTCGAGCCAGAGCAGCACGTTGCCGTTGTCCGCCTGAAAGTTGTGCAGGCCAGTTACTGGCTTTTTCAGTGAGCCCCACCTTTTTGAGTAGAGCTACTGCATGGGCATGACGGTTATGAGCCAAACCTAGCTGTACATTCTTCTCGATAGTCTTCCATGGCAATAGACGTGAATCCTGAAACATAACCCGAATATCATCTGTGGTAATACCTTCACGAAAATTCTGTGCAGACTTGAATTTTATTTCACCGTAACTTGCTGCTTCCAGGCCAGCAATTAGACGTAGTAGAGTACTCTTGCCACATCCGCTACGTCCCACGATTGCTATAAATTCTCCCGCCTGAATATGCAGATCTAGCTCCTCAAGAACTTTAACCTGCCCATAAAACTTATGAAGCTGCTCAACCACAATTTCTGCTCCATTCTGCGGCTGAGTGGTAAAATTCGTACTTGGCTTAGCTTCTATATCAACTGATAGCGGTATATTTAAATTGCTCATTAGTATATTCCTGTTCCTATTGTTGATAGCCGGGATGCCAGCGCAGCAGATAGCGTTCCAGTCCTTGAGCCAGAATATCTGCCAGCTTGCCTAAAAGGGCATACAGGAGAATGCCGACCAGTACAATATCAGTCTGCAAAAACTCACGGGCATTCATGGTCATATAGCCAATTCCTGACTGCGCAGAAATTGTTTCGGCAACAATAAGCAATACCCATACCAGACCTAAAGCAAAGCGTAGCCCGACCAGTATAGAAGGCATAGCGCCCGGTAAAATAATTTGCTGATAAAGCTGGCGACGATTCAGCCCATAACTCTTTCCCATTTCAATTAGCTGCGGATCAACTGATCGGATTCCATGATAGGTATTGATATAGATCGGGAAAAATACACCTATCGCTACCAGAAAAAGCTTGGCACTTTCATCTATTCCAAACCATAAAATAACAAGAGGAATTAACGCCAGAGCCGGAATATTACGTAGCATTTGTAAAGTAGTATCCAGAAGATTCGAAGCTACCTTGGAAGAACCATTTAACAGGCCGAGCAATAAACCTAGACCTCCACCCACAGCAAGACCAGTCAATGCCCGGGCCGTACTCACCTTGACATGCTGCCACAGTTCACCACTGATGAATAAAGACCAGAAAGCTGTAAGTACGGCTGTAGGGGCAGGCAAAATCCGGCTTTGCAGTAAGCCGCTCATTGAAGTAAGCTGCCACAGAACAAGTAATAATAAGGGCACTAACCAAGGCAGCAGATGTTTTCTAAATACACCTGTTCCACGTGAAACGTAGTTATCTATACTATTCTTTTGCATCATGCCCCTTCCTTGACAATTTTATTATCTGCTAGCCGGTCAGGTACATAATTATTGGCAACAATCTCGCCGAATGGACCGGTCAAATTAGGCTGGGCCAGCTTTTTACGGGTCTGTAAGGGCAGTAAAGGAAAGACCAGTTCAGCAAAGCGAATAGACTCTTCCAGATGTGGGTAACCTGAAAAAATAAAGGTATTAATACCCAAATCTGCATATTCCTGAATACGGTCTGCTACAGTCTGCGGGTCACCGACCAGCGCAGTCCCGGCACCTCCACGAACCAGACCTACACCAGCCCAGAGATTTGGTGATACTTCCAGTTTGCTCTTATCGCCATTATGTAATTCAGCCATACGACGTTGACCTACTGAGTCCATCTGACGGAATTTTTTTTGTGCAGCGGCAATCGTAGCGTCATCTACATACCGAATCAGTTCATCAGCTGCGGCCCAGGCTTCTGCACTGGTTTCACGTACAATTACATGCAGACGGATGCCATAGTTCAGACGACGTCCTTTTGCAGCGGACTTAGCCTGCATGGTCTGGATTTTTTCTTCTACTGCTGCAGGTGGTTCTCCCCAGGTCAGGTAAGTATCGACCTGCTCAGCAGCTAGTTCTTGAGCAGCTTCAGATGAACCACCGAACCAGAGCGGGGGATAAGGCTGCTGTACAGGCGGATACAGCAGTTTAGCATCATCAACACTTAGCCGTTCGCCATGGAAAGTAAAGCTTTCACCTGTATGAGAACGTGTCAAGATCTCACGCCAGATCTTGGTATACTCTGCTGCTGTCTGGTAGCGTGTAGCATGGTCTTCATATACACCATCACCTTTTAGCTCTTGCTCATCACCCCCTGTAACCAGATTCAGCAGTACCCGCCCGTTTGAGAGACGGTCAAAAGTTGCTGCCATACGGGCTGCCAGAGCAGGGGTGGTTACGCCAGGACGCAAAGCTACCAGAAATTTCAGGTTTTTAGTGGCATCAATTAGGCTGGCAGCTGTAATCCATGGATCTTCACATGAGCGGCCGGTCGGAATCAGTACACCTTCATAGCCCAGGTTGTCTACAGCCACTGCAATCTGTTTCATATAAGCATGATCGACCTGGCGCCCACCTTTACTGGTGCCTAAATAGCGGCTATCACCATGAGTCGGAATAAACCAAAAAATTTTCATGTCAGTATCCTTATCTGTCTAAATCAGTTTTTAGGTGTAGGGACCCAGACCACTTGGCTGACCTGGATTGATTTTGGAATTAATTTGACCTGTTGAAAGAGATCAGCAATTTCTTGTTGTGCCTGTACGACTTCAGGTTCAAGGCTATAAATAGGAGAGGGTTTGAGCCGTTTATCTATAACCCGTTGGGCAATATTCTGTTTAAGGCCGGTACTTTGCTGATAAATCTTTAATGCCTGTTGCTGGTGTTGAAGTACCCATTGATCGGCAGTATTTAAACTTTGTAGGATCTTTTCAGTTGCACCGGGATGCTGCTCAATAAATTGTGGGTTAGCGATATAAAATGAATAAGTCCGTGCAAAGGCTTGGCCGTCAATTAATACCTTGGCTTTGGCATCCAGCTCTGCTGCACTTAAGTACGGTTCCCAGATCGACCAAGCATCAATTGACTGTTTATCGAAAGCTGCCCGTGCATCTGCCGGAGGAAGCCAGATGGGCTGAATGTCCTGCCAGCTTAAACCAGCCTTTTGTAAAGCTTTAGCCAAAAGTTCATGAGCACTTGAACCTTTCTGTACCGCTATCCGTTTACCTTTTAGATCGGCAAGTGTACGAATTGAACTGTCTGCAGGTATTAATAATGCCTGTGCATTCTGGGGAACCACTTCATAGCCAATGTATTTCAGATCTTTCCCGGCCGCTTGTGCGAAAACAGGAGGAGTATTACCTACTGCACCAAAATCAATTGCGCCAACTGCCAGTGCTTCCAGCATTTGTGGGCCAGCTGGAAACTCTTTCCACGCCACCTGAACGCCGGGAAACTGCTGTTCAAATAGCTGTTGCTGGCGAGCGACTAACAGATTCAGTGAGGATTTCTGGTATCCGACCGCCAGGGTTTTGAGGTTGTCTTCTTGAACGGACTGTTGACCCGGTGCAGTATCAGAACTGGTTTTCTGGCAGCCACTCAGACCTAAGGCTATAAAACTGCTAATTAAAAAATTTTTGAGTGAGTACATCTGGCATCCTTCTTATTGTTATGGTGTTTGCTTTAAAATCGCAGCCTGAATATCAAGTTTGACAGGTATTAATTTTTGGGCATAAAAGGCATCAGCCACTTTCTGCTGCGCATGAGAGACTTCCTGGCTAATTGGACTTACCCCAAAGCCCATACGTGAAATAGAAGTTTTTAAAATATTATGTTCCAGTCCGGTTGGTTGTTCTAACAGACTGGCTGCCTCGTCCTGATGCTGGGCAACCCATTGGGTCGTAGTGTTTAATTCTTGAATAATAGTCTGAATGACTTTTGGGTTGCTTTCTGCAAATTTACGGTCGGCCAGATAGAATTGCAGGTTATTGACCAACCCCTGACCATCCTTTAAAACCCGGGCACTAAGTTGCTGTTCTGCTGCGGCCAGGAAGGGGTCCCAGATTACCCAAGCATCGACAGAACCACGTTCAAATGCAGCACGAGCATCTGCTGGTGGCAGATAGATCACCTGAATATCTTCAAGCTTTAAACCATTCGCCTCTAAAATATTGAGCAGTAAATAATGAACATTAGAACCTTTATTCAGTGCAATCCGTTTGCCTTTTAAATCAGCAACAGACTGTATGGGAGAATTCTTCTGGACTACCAATGCTTCCCCATGAGGCGCGCCCGGCTGATTTGCTACATAGACAATATTTGAATTGGCTGCCTGAGCAAAAATAGGGGGAGCTTCACCTGCTTCTCCAAAAGCGACACTTCCGACATTTAAACCTTCAAGGAGCTGTGGACCTGCAGGAAATTCAACCCAACGAATCTTTATACCTTGTGATTTGAGCGCATTTTCCAGACTACCTTGGGCCTTTAGAATCGGTAAAATGCCATATTTTTGAAAACCGATATTCAAGACCTGAGTCTGAGGGTCAGATTTGGAACAGCCATCTAGAAACAGGGCAGTTGCCAGACTGGTCAATAAGATGGCAGAACGGGCCCAAGAAATTTGCTGGCTGTTCATGGAAAAAGTGCTCCTAGTAGTGAAATTTAACAATCACATACAGCCTAAGATGCCCGGTAATGCTAAAAAAATAAGCTTTTATCGTTTAGTCATGAAAAAAAAAGCTAAAATATAAAACTGCTTAACTTATGAGTATTTATGATTTAAAAAATTAATATTATTTTTAATTAAATAACTGAATATTATTAATAATTTTTTATTGAGCTAAAGAAGAGCCAGAAGTAATAAGTAAAAACCTCGAAAGTTCTACTTTTTATTTCTGGTTCAAAGATATATTTATTAAAAATAAAGCTAAATATAAAGGCCGGTTCTATAACTGTTTTTTAAATACCAGTGAATTTCGCTGATAGTTATAAAGTGCCTGCCGGGTATTGGGTAAATCATCAACAGAAGCTGGCATGAAACCATGTTCTAGGAACCAGTGTGCTGTGCGGGTGGTCAGTACAAACAGCTGCTTGATTCCATTCTCTTGTGCCTTTTTTTCAAGAAAATTTAAAATCTGGCTGCCTCGATTCGATTTGCGGTATGCCGGATGTACCGCTACACAGGCAATTTCTGCCGAAGGTATTTCATTCTTCAAAGTTGGAATCGGGTAAAGTGCCGCACAGGCGAGAATGGTACCGTCACGCTCAATGACAGCAAACTGGTTGATTTCAGTTTCCAGCCGTTCACGTGAACGGTAAACCAGTATCCCTTCTTGTTCGAGGGGGCGTAACAGTTTGATCAGTCCACCTACATCCTGAATTCTGGCAATGCGGACTTCTTCATAATGTGCATCGGTGATCATGGTGCCAATCCCATCACGGGTAAATAGCTCTTCAATTAGCGCACCGTCATACGTATAAGAAATCAGATGAACACGATTGACGCCTTCTAGGGAAGCATCGCGTGCCGCACGTAAATATAAAGCCTGGGTTGGATCTGCCTGTTCATACTGTTCTATATAAGGGTCCAGCTGCTGAGGTGTTAATTCACGCAATAATTGCTGTTTGGAATTTAATAGACCTTGCTGTTGGCCTAGAAAGATCAGTTTATCGGCTTTTAGGGCAACGGCTGTTTTGGTTGCGACTTCTTCTGCCAGCAGATTGAAGACTTCGCCTGTAGTGGAGTACCCAGTCGGTCCGAGCAGTACAATACTGTTATGCTCAAGATGCTGGTGAATACTGGTACTGTCTATGGAGCGGACCTCACCGGTTAACTGAAAATCGATACCATCATGAATACCATAAGGTTTAGCAGTGACAAAATTACCAGAGACTACATGGATAGCTGCGCCGTACATAGGTGAGTTCGCTAACCCGGTAGAAAGCAAGGCTTCAATTTGCAGACGGATTGAGCCTACAGCACTCATGACACAGCCAAGAGACTCACGTGTAGTAATCCGGCGGTTCTTATGAAATGGTGCACTCAGCTGAAACTGTTCCAGATTTTGGTTAATCTGCGGACGGGCACCGTGAACCAGAACCAGACGAATTCCCAAGGAATTAAGCAGGGCAATATCGTGAATAATATGCTGGAAATTGTCATGACAGACCGCCTCACCTCCAAACATGATGACAAAGGTCTTATTACGATGCGCATTAATATAGGGAGCAGAATGCCGGAACCAGCGTACATTGAGTTGTTCAGTAGTATTCGCGGTTTCCAGAGAATTCATAATATGCCTGATCCAGTTGCTTATTCAGTCTGCTGATTCTAATCAAAAAACAGCAGGCAGGTATATAAAAAGCAAAAAACACCCGGGTCAGTGCCCGGGTGAATATGTATCGATGTAGGACTGAATTAGCCCAGAATCCGTATGATACGGTTGTTACGTTCATTGACCAGCACATAGTCACCATTAATTTTATACCACTGCTGATAACGGGCAGGCTTATTCAGGTGACGGCTATCACGGTAGTCAACCTTGTAACGGTTATTATCATACTGACGAGGCAGCACCTGACCACTGCGCCATTCACGACTTGGATTTACTCGTGAGGATGAACGGCGATCATCCCAGCGGCGGTCATCATAACGACGGTCGTCATGGCTCCAGTGTGGGGTATTAGGGCGGTCATAACGCTGATCATAATGCTGTGGTGCGGCCATAGCACTGGTAGTAATCAGCGCGCTCAAAGATAAAGCGATACCTGTAAGTAATGTTTTCATGTTTTTATCCTGCGTTGCAAGCTCATCAATTTATAACGCTACTTTAGGCAACAATTAGATATAAAGCATGAAAGCCGTTTTATTGAATTGTGAAATTAATGAAGGAATTGAGAAGGAAATTAAGGATTAACTCGACAGAAAAAGCCAGTTAGCCCTATGTAAAAAGGCCTAAATACAATTTAGGCCTTTTTATTCTAGATGAACGGAATAATGAAGGATATCTATCAGTCCATTATCCTGATAATACTGTGTTTATCTGAGTCGACTAACAGATAATCATTATTGACCTTGTACCATTGCTGATTGCGCGAAGGTTTCGGCAGGTCATGATTTTCATATTCAACCTTATAGCCGTTGCCTCGGTAATGTTGCGGCATAATATAACCGGTTTGCCATTTGTGCTGTTTCAGACGACTGACTCCACGTTCTTCACGCATACGACGCTGTTCACGGACAGAATCTTCGTCCTGCTGGAACATCTTGCCATGTGGCCCGCCACGTCGTTCCGAATGGTCCTGATTTTTATGAGGAGGTGCTGCAAAAGCTACACTTGCCATGAAGGTAGAGAAAGATAATGCCAGCACAGCCATAATCTTTTTCATGTTTAATCCTCAAATTCATACTTAAAATTTCTTTACCCATCTACTGTACGAAAAAAAAACAGAGAAACTGTGAAGATAATTCAACTAATTATTTAAAATTGCAGAGACAATGCGTACTTAATATAAAACAAATTAAGTATTCTCCATACTATTATTATTTATATGTATCGGTAAATTTCTGCTTTAAATATTTAAGCTTATTTCTGCTTTTACTCATTCTTGGCATAGAGCAAGATATGATCTCGTCTATGCCTGTAACCTATTTTGCAATAGCAGTAGTTTAACTTGGTATAGCCTGTTTTTATTTAAGCCTAACAGTGAGTCAAAAATAAAATCCGAGACTAATCCTGAGCGTCAATACTCTGCCCATTCATATGACGGCTGTCTTCACCCATCAGGTATAAATAAGCCGGCATAATTGTTTCTGGTGTCGCTAGCACTTTTGGGTCTTCATCTGGAAAAGCCTTAGCCCGCATGGCTGTTCGGGTGGCGCCCGGATTAATGCAGTTAAAGCGTATATTCGGATGCTGGTTTTCTACAGCAAACAGTTTGCTTACCGCTTCAATAGCAATTTTAGAAACAGAATATGCACCCCAATGCTCACGAACTTCCCGACCTACACCTGAACTGGCAAAAACTACCGAAGCATGTTCAGATTTTTGCAGTAGAGGCAATAGGGCCTGCGTTAGTACAAAGGGTGCTCGCAGATTTACCGCCATCACGTCATCCCAGACTTCAGCTGGATAATGGGCCAGTTCGATACGCTCACCCAAGATACCGGCATTATGCAAAATCCCATCTAGACGTCCGAACTGTTTATCCAGAATATTGACCAGATGTTCATAATCCTGTGCGGAAGCACTGGACAGTTGTAAAGGCAAAATGGCAGGTTGAGGTGCCCCCAATGCTTCAATTTCATCATAAATGACTTCAAGCTTGTTCAGGGTACGGCCATGCAAAACAACTGTAGCCCCATGCAGGGCATAACTTAAGGCAGCAGCGCGGCCAATACCGTCACCTGCACCCGTGATCAGAATAACCTGATTTTTCAGTAAGTCTGGACGAGGTTGATATTGTGAGTATTTCATAGGCAAACCTCCTCATTATTATGATATGTCTAAAGTACTACGGGTTTTTCTGATTCCAGTTTCAGCAGTTGGCATACCTTCTGCCGCAGTTCGGAAATATCATTCACTATACAATCTGCCTGCCAGGCCGTTAAGTTATCTTTGTGGCTTAACGGTAAATAGCCGTAAGCAGCCAAGATGGTATACATTCCTGCATTACGACCGGCTTCAATATCACGCGGATGATCCCCGACATAAATAATCTGCTCTGCCGGAAGATTGATTTGTCTGGCAGCTAAATACATCGGTTCCGGATCAGGTTTGGTTCTGGTGACATCCTCAGGGCAGACCAGTACTGCACAGCGTTCTGTTAAGTTCAGGGCAGCAAGTAAAGCCTCGCTTAAGCCACGGGGCTTATTAGTCACAATTCCCCAAGGAATACCTCGAGCTTCCAGTTCATCAAGTAAAGGGTACATGCCTTCGAACAGGTCTGTCTCAACTGCAATATCTGCTCCATATAGGTCCAGAAAACGCTGACGGTGTGCCAGAAATACCGGATCATCGACCTCAAGATGCGGATAGACCAGTTTGACCATGGCTCGCGCACCTTCAGACACCTGGGTGCGGATCAGGTCTGCTGCTACCACCTCACAGTTTTCGGCACGGCACATATCCTGAATAATGCGGATAAAGTCAGCTGCGGTGTCAATCAAGGTACCATCAAGGTCAAACAGGACAGCTTTCATTCTGTGACTTCCTTAACGGTATGTACCATATAGTTGACATCTACATTCGGTGCCAGCCAGTAATGTTTGGTCAGCGGGTTGTAATGTAAACCGGTCATCTGTTTAAGCTCTAGCCCGGCAGCCCGGATGTCATGGGCCAGCTCGGATGGGCGTATAAACTTGTGATAATCATGAGTACCTTTAGGCAGCATCCGGAGTAGGTATTCGGCACCAATAATAGCGAACAGATAAGATTTCGGATTACGGTTAATGGTAGAAAAGAACACATGGCCGCCCGGTTTTACCAGAGTCTGACAGGCTTTAATAATAGAAGCCGGATCTGGTACATGTTCCAGCATTTCCATACAGGTCACAATATCGTACTGGCCCGCCTTTTCTTCAGCCAGCTGCTCTACCGGAATTTGGCGGTACTCAATATTCTGCACATTTTCCTGCTGGGCATGCAGGCGGCCAACTGCTAAAGGCGCTTCACCCATATCTACACCCAGCACTTCAGCCGCACCGCGACGCGCCATACTTTCGGTCAAAATGCCACCACCACAACCTACGTCCAGTACCTTTTTACCAGCCAGGCCGCCGCTGAGCTCATCTACCCAGTTCAAGCGCAAGGGATTGATCTGATGTAAGGGACGGAACTCAGAATGCTGATCCCACCATTTGGCTGCAAGTGCTTCGAATTTAGCAATTTCTTGTGGATCAACATTCAGTTGCGACATGACAGTCACCTCATTATCCGGTTAATGATCAGGAATAAAATATTCAGACTTAGTGTAGCGTTAATTCCAGAAAAAGCGATAAAAGCTGTAAAAAAGTTCACAGAAGGAAAACGATTCTGGCATATTTAATTTATAGTGAGCTCATAAACTCGACATAACAATTCAGAGGAATCTCAGCGTCAATGAAAAAGTTTATTTTAGGTAGTTTGTGTACTGCTGTAATGGCATTTTCAGGTAGTGCCATGGCAGCCAATTTTGTAGCAGGCAAGGATTATACCGTAGTGGCCAATCCTGTTAAGGTTGAAGTACCGGGCAAGATCGAAGTCCGTGAGTTTTTCTGGTATGGCTGTCCGCACTGTTTTAAGCTTGAGCCGCATATGCAGGCCTGGCTTAAAAAGATACCTAAAGACGTACGCTTTGTACGTACTCCGGCTGCCATGAATAAAGTCTGGGAACAGGGTGCACGTGGCTATTATGTGTCTGAGGCACTCGGTGTACGCCAAAAAACCCATCTGCCATTATTCCATGCAATTCATGTCAACAACCAGCAGATTTTTGACCAGGCTGCTCAGGCGAAATTCTTTACCAAGTACGGTATACCAGAGAGTAAATTCAACAGCATGTTTAACTCTTTCTCGATTACCGGAAAAGTGGCACAATCTAACCGTCTGGCGCAGCAATACCAGTTAACTGGTGTACCTGCTGTAGTTGTAAATGGTAAATATATTATTCAGGGTGAAGATGCTAAAGTTACCCAGGTGCTTGATTTCCTGATTAATAAAGAACGTAAAGCCAAATAGTCTATAGTTATTTAATTATTTAAGCCGTTTTCTGCCAGGGCAGGAAACGGCTTTTTTATAGATAGTATTTAAACTGAACTTAGAGTAATTCGCTGTCCAGCTCGAATGCATCCAGATTAATCGGTTGGCTTGGTAAAGAAAGTGCCTGATTGATATAAAGCTGAATCAATTTTTTACGTGAACCGATAGAACGCTGATAGTAGCTAGAATTAAGTAACAGGGCTGCACCATAAGTCAGGGACCAGATATAAGACAGATAGTCACGGATCGACATATCATAATTTAATGATTTTAAATATTGTTCGGTGACTTCACGAATGGCCAGAATCCGTTCCTGCCGTACCTGATACAGCTCTTCAAAGAGTGTATTCAGACCCGATGCTGTCATAGTCAGATGCTCTTCAAGCTGGTGCAGTAAAATAGTACGGCCAGGCGCAAGCAGGTGATGCAGCATATAGGCAGGTGCATATTCCCTAAAGTTACGATAAGGTGCACGGGAAATTTCCAGCAGTTGTCTTTCATTCTGGATCACCAGTTCCAGTAATAGCTCATTTTTACTTTTAAAATGCTTGTACAGTGTACCTTTGGCAATATCCAGCTCTGCAACCAGTTCATCCAGTGTAATTTCCTGATTATTTTCCAGTAGTAGCTTCTCTGCTGCCTGAAGAATGCGTTCTTTACGTAATAAAAATTGTTTATGGCGCTCTGGATTCATGCCTGTTTTCCGTTCCTTGCCGATGGCTATACTGTAGCAGTACTTACCTTACTGTAAAATTAAACTATTTGTTGAGATAACAGAAAGCCAAAAGCCGGGTAATAGCAATTTTTGTGTTAAAAATTGGTGCTTGGCACTATGTCCAGTTAGATACGCCACGGAACATAAATCGTAATTCAGTCGCAGCCTGCTGCATAAACTGCTCCTGCTGTTCCTTCAAGGCCAGTCCACTATTCTGGCGTGACAGACTGATCCAGGTCATGGCCCAGGTAAAAGAGAGATTGGTAAGAATAGTAGAAAGTACCTTAAGGTCATTTTCATCCTGAATATGCTTCAGGCTTTCAATCCGGCGCAGGTCATTGACCAGATCATCAATTAGAAATTCAATTTCACGGCCAATTGCCTGGCGAACGACCTTGGAACCGCCCCAACGTTCAGAAATCATAAAAATCCAGGGTTCAGGATTCTGGTCAACTGCCTGAAAAAAGAGTTGTAAGGTATTCTGTGATTTACTGCCGAGCTGTGACAGATAAGCCAGACCCAGCTGATGTAACACTGTTTTTAAATGCAGCGCGACCTGATCAAGCAGCTCCTGACCTAAATGGTCCATATCCTGAAAATGCCGATAGAAGGCAGTTGGCACTAAACCAACCTCACGTGCAACTTCACGCAGGCTGATACTGCTAAATGAACGACCAGAAGTACTCAGGCGCAATGCCGCATCCAGTAAGGCCTGACGACTCTGCTGCTTTCGTTCATCACGTATCGACATCATGCTAACCCAAAATTACTTTGTGCAAGAGTCTAGCAAAAAATAGCTACTTTTAAACGACGAATATCAGTGTACAGGTGTTGACTGAAGAATGGAAAAGCGTATAGTGAACAATTGTACACTTAAAGAACGTTTGTTCACTCACTAAATAGCTAGCATAAAGAGGAACACCGATGACCGCACAAATGCAATACAAGCCACAATGGATACGTGAAGATTTTGTAGACTTTCTTCTGGAAAAGGTTGACCCGATGTTGGCCTTAAAACGGATCAAGGCACAAGTCATTAGTGTCTATCCTCTGGCCGCCGACATGTACCGGATCAAACTGAGACCCAGCCACCGGTTTAATACACAACAGTATCGTGCCGGGCAGTCGGTTCTGGTCACAGTTGTAGTAGAAGGTGTACGTTTACAGCGTAGTTATTCGATTATCGCTATAGATGCCGGTACGCTGATATTAGGGATTAAGGTGCAGGGACGGGTTTCCCGGGCCATGTCACAGCTGAAAAAAGGCGAGGTAATTGAAATATCGCAGCCACAGGGTGAGTTCTGTCTGCATGCTGGTCAGGAGCCTGCTTTACTGATTGCTTCCGGAAGCGGAATTACAGCTATTTATGCTCTGTTACAGCAAGCCATGACACAAAAGGTGAGACAGATCGATCTGCTGTATTTTAGCCGTGATACAGTCCTGCATAATGAAATCCAGCAATTAGCAGAGGCCTATCCGCAGCTCAACTATCATTTTGTCAATACTACCCAGCAGAAACAGCATCTGGACCTGGCTTTACTCAAGGCTATTGTGCCACATTTTGCCCATACTCACAGCTATGCTTGTGGTACGCCAGGCATGATGCAGGCGGTACAGTATATTTATCATGGGGCACAGGCAGAGGATTGGTTACATCAGGAATATTTCCAGCCAGTCATGGATGAGACCCTAGAAGCCCAGCCAGTCAGGTTCGTGCGTTCACAGCAGGCATTTGAGGCCAAAGGTAATCTGCTGGACAGTGCAGAACAGGCCGGTTTAAGACCTGCGCACGGTTGCCGTATGGGAATCTGTAATACCTGCACCTGTACCAAGGTCAGTGGCTCAACCAGAAATCTGCTGACCGGTGAAATTGACCATGGTAACAATGTTCAGATCAAGCTTTGTATCAGTCAGGCAGTCAGTCCGCTTGAGATTAATCTCTAGAATCAAAAAATTAAAAATATTGGAGAGCACCCATGAACATGTCCGTACAGTATCCACTAAATTCTAAATCCCGCCATTTAACACCTGAAGAAATCCAGCAATTTGGTGAACAAGTAGATGCAATTCGCCGTGAAGTTATGGATAGTCTTGGCGAAAAGGATGCGGCGTATATCTATAAAATCCGCAACTTCGTCCGTTATAGTGAAATTGCTTCACGTGGCATGCTGATGTTTGCCGGCTGGATCCCACCAGTCTGGCTGGCTGGAACCACCTTGCTGGGTATTTCCAAAATTGTTGAAAATATGGAACTGGGTCATAACGTGATGCATGGCCAGTTTGACTGGCTGAATGACCCGAGCCTGAACGGGGCAAATTATGACTGGGACACCATCTCGACGGGAGATGACTGGAAATATACCCATAATTATGTGCACCATACCTATACCAATATTGTCGGTAAGGATCATGATGTCGGTTATGGATTGCTTCGGGTCAGTGAATCACAGAAATGGGAGCCGCGCTTTCTATTTAATATTCCACTGGCAATCCAGCTTATGGTGTTTTTTGAGTGGTATGTGGGTGTACAGAACCTGCATCTGGAAGATGTACTGGTCTATAAAACCAAAACTTGGAAACAGGTCTGGCAAGATGCAGCAAAACTGCGCCTGAAAGTCCGCCGTCAAGTACTTAAAGACTATATCTTCTTTCCATTAATCGCCGGACCGAATGCCTTACCAGTTTTTGCCGGAAATGCGGTGGCCAATATAATTCGGAGCCTGTGGGCCTCCGCGGTAATTTTTAATGGCCATTTTACTGAAGATGCTGAAACCTTCGAGCCAGACAATACTGAAAATGAAAGCCGGGCAGAGTGGTATTTACGCCAGATTCGTGGTTCAAGTAATTTCAGTGGCACGGAAGGGCTGCATATTCTGAGCGGTAACCTGAGTCACCAGATTGAACACCACCTGTTTCCGGATATGCCGGCTAACCGCTATGCCGAGGTGGCGCCGAAAATTAAGGCTCTGTGTGCAGAATATGGCATTCACTATAATGAAGCGAGTTTTATACAGCAGTTTGCGAGCGTATGGGTCCGGCTGGCGAAATGCTCTTTACCGGAAGGTAGTCTGCAAAAGGTCAAGGCAGGCCGCTGGAAGGAAGCATTTATCTTACTGAAGAACCGCTTTTTGAATGAGCACAATTTGTAGCTGCACGGGAAAGAGATGCATCTGCTATAATAGCGCGCAATCAATTTTGAGCCAGCTATAGGATGGATTATGCGTATTGACCAGCGTGCCCTAAACCAATTACGTGATGTCAAAATCACCCGCAACTACACACGTTATGCCGAAGGCTCAGTATTGGTTGAGTTTGGTCATACCAAAGTATTGTGTACAGCCAGTATCGATAATTCTGTACCTCGCTTTTTAAAAGGTCAGGGTCAGGGCTGGGTAACTGCTGAATACGGCATGTTACCGCGCTCCACCCATACTCGTAGTGACCGTGAAGCGGCGCGCGGCAAGCAGAGTGGCCGTACCCAGGAAATCCAGCGCCTGATTGGCCGTAGCCTGCGTGCAATGGTCGATCTGAAAAAACTGGGTGAAAATACTATTACTATCGACTGTGACGTGATCCAGGCTGATGGTGGTACGCGTACAGCAGCCATTACTGGAGCAGCTGTTGCACTGGTAGATGCCATGAATGTGTTGCTCGAGCGCAAAAAAATCAAACATGATCCCTTAAAAGGACTAGTTGCGGCTATTTCTGTCGGCATGTATCAGGATGAGGTGTTACTGGACCTGTGTTATGAAGAAGATTCAAACTGCCAGACTGACCTGAATGTGGTAATGACTCAGGCAGGTGAATTTATTGAGATTCAGGGGACTGCAGAAGATAAGCCATTTACCCGTGCCCAATGCAATGCCATGCTGGAGCTGGCAGAACAGGGAATTAGCGAGCTGATCAAGAAACAGCAGGAAGCGCTGGGCTGGTAAGCTGCATGTTCTATTCAAAACGCATCTTCGGATGCGTTTTTTATTTCATGGAAACGACATCAAAATATAACGTAAACGTCATCGGTTTTCAGTATTTCTAGTCCTTACTTCTTTATTGGGTAATGGACAATGCATAAATTATTTTTAGTTTTAATCATAACCGGCAACCTGCTGCTCAGTGCCTGTAATGAAGATGAGGCCGACTCCGGCACATTAGTGCCTTCACCCTCTGGATGCAAAATGCACTGTGCCCCTTAATCTCTGGACAAACAGCAGGACTTAAAATGGATCGTCGTGAATTCTTATTAACCACCAGTAAAACCTTGTTTGGCACTGCCGCTCTGGCCAGTTTTCCGCTCAGTATTCAAAAAGCTCTGGTAATCGATGCCAAAGTAGAGACAGGTACGCTGCAGGACATCAAACATGTAGTTATCCTGACGCAGGAAAACCGCTCCTTTGACAATTATTTTGGTACTTTAAAAGGAGTCCGTGGTTTCGGGGACCGTTTTACCATTCCCTTGAAAGAGGGCCGTTCAGTCTGGGAGCAGTATGATGCCCAGCAGAACAAAATTCTGCCTTATCATCTGGACAGTACGAAAGGTAATGCCCAGCGGGTCAGTGGTACGCCACATTCCTGGTCAGATGGACAAGCAGCCTGGGACCATGGCCGTATGGGAGACTGGGTCAAGCACAAGCAGCCACAATCCATGGGGTATTATAAAAAACAGGAACTGGAATATCAGTTTGCCTTGGCAGATGCTTTTACCATCTGTGATGCCTATCACTGTGCCATGCATGCGGGAACCAATCCAAACCGCAAATTTATCTGGACTGGTACCAATGGCCCAACTGGAGCAGGCGTAGCCAGCGTGGTAAATGAATTTGATGGACTGGGGCCTTCAAGTGAAGGCTATGAATGGAGTACATATCCTGAACGTCTACAGCAGGCGGGCGTCAGCTGGAAGGTCTACCAGAACATGCCAGACAACTTTACAGATAATCCGTTAGCCGGTTTTAAACAGTATCGCCGTGCCAATGAGCAGTCTGGTCAGCCCGTCAGTCACAGTGACCTGAAAAGTCCGGCATACGATGCCAGAATTGATGCCAATCAGCCGCTTTATAAAGGTATTGCCAATACCATGCCAGATGGAGGGTTTCTCGGCAGTTTTAAAGAAGATATCCAGCAGGGTCAGTTACCACAGGTGAGCTGGATAGTAGCGCCCGCAACTTATAGTGAACATCCGGGGCCTTCCAGCCCGGTACAAGGTGCGTGGTATATCCAAGAAGTTTTAAATGCCCTCACAGAAAATCCGCACATCTGGAGCCAGACCGTATTATTGGTCAATTTTGATGAAAATGATGGCTTCTTTGACCATATACCATCGCCGAGTGTGCCCTCAAAAGATCAGGCTGGCCAGTTACAGGGCAAAACAACCTTAACCGAGCAGCAGCTTTCTTATGAATATTTCAATCACCCTGCGGTGGCAGGTTCCAAATCACAACCTAAGCCGGATGGCCGGGTATATGGTCCAGGCGTACGTGTGCCATTGTATATTCTTTCACCTTGGAGCCGTGGTGGCTGGGTAAACTCACAGGTTTTTGACCATACCTCTATTTTACGTTTTCTGGAACAGCGCTTTGGAGTACAGGAACCCAATATCAGCCCTTACCACCGCGCAGTCTGTGGTGACTTGACCTCCGCCTTTAATTTTAAAACTCCTAATCTGGACATTCTACCTGAGCTGCCTGGGCAGAAATCCAGACAGGAAGCAGATGCAATCCGTGTAACGCAGGCTTTATTGCCACAGCTGGCTGTACCGAAAAACCAGAACATGCCACTACAGCAGACTGGTATACGCCTGTCACGTGCCTTACCCTATGTTTTGCACTGTAGCGCCAAGGTCGAACTGGCCCGACAGCAGGTTCAGCTAATTTTTTCCAATACCGGCGAGCAGGCAGCAGTTTTTCATGTTTATGACAGGCTTGATCTGGAAGCTATTCCGCGACGTTATATGGTAGAAGCAGGGAGACAGCTAGACGATATCTGGTCTGTACATGACGGCAGATATGACTTGTGGGTGCTGGGACCAAATGGTTTTCACCGGAGTTTTCAGGGGAATCTTCACAGCAAACTTTATAGTGAAAGTCTGCCTGAAATTCGGATATGTGTAGAAGAGTGTGAACCAAAAATATATCTAAAACTCAGAAGTGACGGTCAAAAAACAGTAAAGCTGGTGATTCAGGCCAATACCTATTTAAACAAGTCCTGGCACATAGAAACCCGCACGGCGGAAACCGAGCTGTTACTGGATATGAGTGAATGGTACGGCTGGTATGATTTTACAGTCAGTCTAGAAAATGAGCCCGAATTCAAACGCCGCTTTGCCGGACGGATTGAAACAGGAAAAGATTCTTACTCTGATCCATTTATGGGTTATTCGGTTTAATCTTAACTGGCTGGCTATAATGTTTATTTAAACCGGTTATAGCCAGTACTTTTCCTGCTTTGAGCACACTCTTCCTTTTTGGCTCTAACCAGAGAGTTCAAAAGAACAGATGATATAAAAGAGCATCTAAAGAGTCTAAAATAAAAAGTATAATCTATTGAAATTTATAATTTTAACCCCATATATGATATAAATTAGCCTTCTTAACTCAAGGCGATGCAGCAATTTATCCACCTCTACAAAATATAACCAATAAAATACATAGGAAAGCTTAAACCTGCGTCGCAGTCTATCTGAATAAGTTAATGTGTTTTATACATTTTCATTATGACTTAACCTATAAGGAACTATACTTTTGCTGAAACTGTTTATTATTTTAATTTCTTTTATTACATTCGCATTAATGGCCTGTGATCCACGCTCCCAAGAAAAAAATACGGCTGAATCAGCCTGGCAGACAGCCGAAACTGCCGACCAGAGTGAGGAAACTGTTAATTAATTTCTGTATTAGCCATTAAAACGCATTGATAAATCAACAGCTTTTATATCTTTGGTCAGGGCACCCATCGAAATATAATCTACGCCTGTCGAGGCAACTTCTCGCAGATTTTCCAGTGTAATATTACCTGAAGCTTCCAGTTTGCAGCGTCCCGCTACATGTTGAACCGCATCCTGCATTTGCTGAGTGCTAAAATTATCCAGCATGACAATATCTGCACCAGCGTTTAAGGCCTGATTAAGTTCATCCCAGGTTTCAACTTCAACTTCAACCGGTTTACCAGGTGCAATGTCATGGGCTTTAGCAATGGCTTGGGCAATACCGCCAGCTGCCATAATATGATTTTCCTTAATCAGGAAAGCATCAAACAGGCCCAAACGGTGATTTTGTCCACCACCCACTGCAACTGCATATTTCTGGGCAATACGTAGCCCAGGCAGAGTCTTGCGGGTATCAAGAAGCTTGGTCTTCAGCCCGTTAAGTCGCTGAACATAGTCGGCTACCTTGGTTGCGACAGCTGATAAAGTCTGAATAAAGTTTAGGACAGGGCGTTCCACAGTGAGCAGACTGCGTGCAGAGCCAGCCAGTTTTAAAAAAGCCTCATTCGCCTGTACCCGCTCACCATCATTTTTTAGCCAGATCACTTCTATCTTAGGGTCATAAGTCTGAATCAGGCTATTCACCCAAGGCTGTCCTGCCAGTATCATATCTTCCCGACTGATAATAGTTGCAGTTGCCTGTTCATCTTCAGGCGTCAATAAAGCCGTGATGTCACCCGTACCGATATCTTCCTGCAGGGCCTGCTGGATATTGATCTGAATCGACTGTTCAAGCAAAGAGGCAGGAATGCTCATATAATTTCCGTATCGTGATGTACCCATAAAAATTGTGCGATATATTAGCATTGTCCCACTGGAAAGAGACAGTTTTTCATCCTGCTTTTCAGCGTCCAGATCACCGGTTCAGGCACACCTACAGATTTTCTAAACGGATAAATTTATGCATACAGCTCCCACATTTCAGGTAATTGACGGAAAATTAATGGGGGCCAGACAGATCAGCTCTCCCAATTTTAACCAGCGTCCTGAGCCATGCGAAATCCAGCTGATTGTCGTGCATAACATTAGCCTGCCGCCGTCACAATTTGGGGGGGACTATATTGAACAGTTTTTTCAGAACCAGCTTGACTGGAATGCGCATCCTTATTTCCAGACCATTCGCGGTATGCAGGTTTCAACCCATCTTTTGATCCTGCGTAGCGGTGAAGTCCTGCAGTTCGTCAATTTCAATGATCGTGCCTGGCACGCGGGTCGCTCCAGCTATCTGGGCAGGGTAGAGTGTAATGATTATTCTATCGGGGTTGAACTTGAGGGCAGTGATGATACTGAGTTTTGCGAGATTCAATATCAGGTGCTGGCTGAAGTGACGATTGTCTTGCAACAGGCTTACCCTAAAATTGGCCAGCATATTGCCGGCCACAGCGATATTGCGCCGGAACGAAAAACCGATCCAGGGCCCCATTTTGACTGGGCACATTTCAGGGAATTATTAAAGCAGAAAAAGCAGTCATCTTATTGATGATTTTACAACGCAATTTTACTGCACTTTCATTACAATAACGTCTTTCTTTTTGGCTTGGGTGGATACATGGCGCTGTGGCGATCGACCTTTATTGTAAGTGCAATGACCATGCTGTCACGGGTACTGGGACTGGTACGTGATGTGGTCCTGCTTAATGTATTTGGTGCTGGCAAGGATTTCGATACCTTTGTGGTGGCCTTTCGTATCCCTAACTTTTTCAGGCGTCTGTTTGCTGAAGGTGCATTCTCGCAGGCCTTTATTCCAGTTTTAACTGAATATAAAACCAGTCGTACTCATGCTGAAGTCCAGATTCTGATTAGCCGGGTTTTTGGCTGCCTGCTGACGGTCATGACTTTATTAACCTTTATCGCGATGGTAGCAGCACCGGCTATTCTATATATCTATGCACCAGGGTTTCACGATGACCCGGCCAAGTTTGATTTGGCAGTCGACATGTTCCGCCTGACTATTCCTTACCTGATGTTTATGTCACTGACGGCTTTTGCCAGTAGTATTTTAAACAGCTATGGTTCTTTTAGTACACCAGCTTTTTCACCCGTACTTCTTAATGTCGCGATGATTGCTGGGGCTTGGTGGCTGACACCGTATATGGCTGAGCCAATCATGGCATTGGGCTGGGCTGTGGTTGTCGCTGGTATTCTACAACTGGCGATTCAGATACCGGAACTGTGGCGTAAAAAATTGCTGATTCCACCTAAAGTGGATTTCAAGCATGAAGGGGTAGAACGTATTCTTAAACTGATGCTGCCAGCACTGTTCGGGGTGTCAGTTACCCAGATTAACCTGTTACTGAACACCATCTGGGCATCCTTTATGCAGGATGGTTCAGTCTCATGGCTGTATAGTGCCGAACGGATGACTGAATTGCCGCTGGGTCTAATCGGCGTCGCGATTGGTACGGTGATCCTGCCTTCACTTTCAGCCCGTCATGCCGAGCAGGATCAGACCAAATTCCGTGGCATGCTGGACTGGGCAGCCCGCGTAATCATGCTGGTTGGTATTCCAGCCAGTATTGCACTGTTTATGCTCTCTACACCGATCATTCAGGCGTTATTTGAGCGTGGTGAGTTTACTTGGGAAGATACCCGAATGACAGCACTGGCACTGCAATGTATGAGTGCGGGAGTAATTGCCTTTATGCTGATTAAAGTCTTTGCACCTGGCTTCTATGCCCAGCAGGATACCAAGACTCCAGTTCGTGTTGGCCTGATTGCAGTTGCAACCAATGCTATATTGAATATAGTCTTTATTGGATTTTTTAAACTGATCAACTGGCATGCAGAGCATATGGCGCTGGCATTGGCCTCTTCAGGTTCTGCACTTGCCAATGCCGGTCTGCTTTACTATTACCTGCATAAGCGTAATATTTTCCGCTTCGGTAGTCACTGGAAAAAACTGTTTATACAATTCGTGGTCGCCAACACTGTAATGGCAACTGCCTTATGGTTTGGCTTACAATGGTATAATGGCGAGCTTTCACAGTGGTTACGTGTGGCTGAAGTGGCAGGACTGTGTATAGTCGGAGTTCTAGCTTATGCTATTGGTTTGCTGGTCAGCGGTTTTCATCCTCGCCAGCTCAAGCATTAAGCCAGTTTTACTACGATATAAATAAAAAACCGCCTCTATATAGGCGGTTTTTTATAGAACAGAAATTAAGGTAAAATCTGCAAAAGCTCTACATCAAAAATTAAGGTACTATTCGGTGGAATAGCGTCACCGGAACCAATTTCGCCATAAGCCAGCTTGGCTGGAATAAAGAAACGGCTTTTACCGCCTTCTTTCATGGTCTGTAAACCTTCAGACCAACCTTCAATGACCTGGTTCAGCTGAAAATCTACCGGTTGGCTACGTGCAATTGAACTGTCAAACACGGTACCATCCAGTAAACGGCCTTCATAATGTACTTTGACCTGTGAGGTTGGCTTGGGAGTTTTTCCCTGTCCTGCTCGAATAATTTGATATTGCAGGCCAGATTTGGTGCTAATAATACCGGGCTTTTTCATATTTTCTGCTAAGAATACTGCACCAGCCTGCCCATTTTTAGCAGCCATCTTCTGAAATTCAATCAGCTGTTCAGCTTCCGCCTGCTTTTTATATTGAGTTAAGGCTCGGGCCATTTCCTCTTCAGTCAGACGGGCAGACTTGCCTTCAGAACCTTCTTTTAGACCCTGAATAAAAGCTTCCAGATTAAGGTCTTTCAAGGTATCTGCATTGGTACGACCCATGACATAGCCATAGCTATAACCCAGCTGGTCTTTTTGCGGACTTTTATTGGTCACAGGTAACGCCCAGACAGAGAAGCTGGCCGAGATTAAAATAGAAGCGAGCAGTGTTTTTTTCATAAAAAATCCTGAAGGGTGGAGGGCAGTCGGACCCTCCTGTGCATTATTATTGTACTTTAAGCAGCTCTACATCAAAAATCAGTGTGCTGTTTGGTGGAATCGTACCAGGTACGCCTTGTTCACCATAACCAAGTTTAGCAGGTATATATAAGGTAGCCTTACCGCCTTCTTTCAGTAATTGTAAGCCTTCTGTCCATCCCGGAATGACCTGGTTTAAAGGGAACTCGACTGGCTCGCCACGGTCATAAGAGCTGTCAAATACTTTTCCATCTGTCAGCTGGCCTTTATAGTGAACTGTCACACGGGAAGTAGCGGTAGGCTGCTTGCCTGTACCCTCTTTAATGATTTTATATTGCAACCCTGAAGCTGTAGTCTGTACACCAGCTTTTTTGGCATTTTCAGTCAAAAAACTGTTACTGTCAGATTCAGCTTTTTGAGCCTGTTCAAGCTGTTTTTTCTGCATATCTTGCTGGAACTGCACATACGCTGCCTGTAGCTCTTCTTCAGTATAAGCTGGCTTGGCACGGGCGTGTCCCTGACGGATACCAGTTACAAAACTGTCAACATCAAGTTCTGGTGGAGTTTGATGTGCAACTTCATAGCCCAGCGCATAACTGATTTTCTGGATTGAAGAGGCATCTTTGCTAACATTACCGGTATGCGTCACAGGATGCTGGCTGGCATAGTAAACAGGGATCAGGGCAGCACCGCCGAGGATAACAGCAACAGCAATAGGTAAGGCTTTACTCATAAAGGGCGTTCCAGTTCATTTTATCTTTTAACATAGACCATGGGATAATCAGGTCATCTAACTCTTTTAGCATAGAATATTTTGCAATCAAACAATATGTTTTTTCTGTGCATTAAAATCCTACTTTAAACTTGTATAACAATCTATCTACTACCGTAAAATAAAAAGCCGGAATAAACTCCGGCTTTTAAATTATTTCAAAAATGATCTAATCATCTTTTTTTGCCTGATAAGCATAAGCATAGTTATAACCATAACCATAATCTGCCGCAGTACGCTGAATATCGTTCAGTATAAAGCCATTAACTTTTACGCCTGCCTGCTCAAAGCGGTTCACTGTAATCTCCAGCTCTTTCATTTGTGTTTTAGCATGGCGGGCAATAATCAGGTTTACACCACTATATTGAGAAATAATAATTCCATCAGTCACGGCCAGTACCGGTGGAGTATCAATAATAATATGATCATACTGACTGGAAAGTTGCTCTAGCATTGTACCAAAAGCTGCAGAGCTTAATAATTCAGAAGGATTAGCCGGACTTTTCCCCCGACTCATCATATATAAATTCTTAATTTCAGTCTCATGAATTGCATCAGATAGATTATTTTGCCCATTTAGATATTCAGACAGTCCTGGCTGTGTATTTACATTAAAATACTTATGCAGATAGCCACGGCGCATATCTGCATCAATCAGCAGAACACGCTTGTGGCTCTGTGCAAAGATCACTGACAAATTCGTAGAAATAAAAGATTTCCCCACTTCCGGTGCAGGTCCTGCGATCATGATGATATTATTTTTGGCATTGGCCAAGGCAAAGTTGACGGCAGTACGCAAGCTGCGCAAGCTTTCAATGGCAATGTCATCACTATTCTTAACTGCAAGGATAGGAATATGTTTTTTCTTTTTAAGAAGCTTAATACGGCTCTCCTGTACAGGTGAGCGAGGAACAGTTGCGTAAACAGGTAAGTCTAATTCATTTTCAATTTGACTCGAATCTTTTACGCCTGAGCGCATCATATTACGTAATAAGGCTAACAGTGTACCAAGAAAAGCACCTAAGAATAGAGAAAGTATAATAACCTGTAATTTTTTAGGTTTGATTGGTCCTAATGGTTCAACTGCAGTATCAATAATACGCACATTACCGATCTCTCCTGCTTTGACAACTCGAAGCTGTTGGTAAGAGTTGAGCAGGGCGGTATAAAGCTGCTGGTTTACTTCAACTTCACGAAATAACTGTAAGTATTGACGTTGTAATTCAGGTAGTCGTTTTAATGTACCATTCAGTTCATTGATTTTATTGTTTACTGCACCAAGCTGGGCATTAATTTCACGCATTTGTGGATGTTCAGCAGTATATTTAGCTGCCATCTCTGCCTGTTTCTGCTCAAGTGCTATTTTTTGGGTTTCTAATGTAATGCTCTGAGTTAAATATAATTCAGACTCTTTAGTGACATCAACTGTATTAAAACGCTCACGGAAATTGTTAAATTCACGTTCAGACTTATCAAGCTGCTGTTTTAATTGTGGAAGCTGTTCATCTAGGAATTTTAAAGTTTGAGCTGTCTCTGCTGTACGCCGCTCAATATTTTGTTGACTATACGCCGTTAATATCGTATTTAGGACCTGTGTAATATACTGCTTATCTGTACCTTCATAATTCAATCCTAGAATACCAGACTGTTTGCCCTTTTCTGCTACAGAAAAAGGGGCTGAAATAGTATTTACTGCGGCTGGTAAGGAAAGTTTTTTAATATTATAGGTATCTGCTAACTGGTCCTTACTATATATAGCAACTTTCCATAGCCCGTGTTGGGAATTAAACTGATTTCTACGGTTGAGCATACCTTTAAAGATTGGCTCATGCGTCATAGTGTCAGTTAAAATAAAATTATTATTCTCAAAAGTTAGCTGTAGATTTCTGTCTAAGTAATAAGAGGGTACATCAAATTGACGGATACTAAAAGACTTGTTCCCGTCTTTAAAAACAACTGATTGGTTAGAATATTTAGTTTGATATTCAGGCTTATGAAGTAAACGTTGTATAAAACTGTCTTCAGTGCTTGAAATCTGCACATCAAGATTTAAAGAATGGATAACATTACCGAGAATTAAGCGAGATTTTAAAATTTCGATTTCTGCCTGTGCTGGAGACTTTTGTTCAACCATCTCAGACAGATCGCCTAATAATGCTGCAGAAGCCCCTTTTTTATCTTCTACTTGCACTATGGCATCAACTTGATAAATATTCGGTGTAGTCCTGAGGTAAAGTAAAGCACAAACTAGGCTTAAAATCGTACAGAGGGCAATTAACTTCCACTGCGCAATCAAGGAAAAAAACAGTTCCTTTAGGTCAATGGTATCTTCAGTGGTGGTATTTTGGCTCATAATTCTTGGTTCAAAAGTTAAATATATTTTTTCCAGTCCGCAATACAGCTTTGAATCAGTTCACAGGTTTCATCAAATACCTGCTGATCATGCTGATAAGGATCTGGTACATTTTTATTCTGCCAGTGGCCCAGCCGAAAGGTTTTTCCTTTAGCAAAAGACCAACTCTGTTCAATATGTTTTTGCTGATTCTGACTCATGACCAGTACAAGATCAGCTTTTTTAATTAACTCGGCATTTAATTTTTTGGCAATATGCGATTGCATATCCATACCTAATCGCTGCATACAAAGCTGAGCTTTCTCATCTGCTGTGTGACCTGTTAAACCAGAAATCCCAGCTGATTCAATATGAAGCTCTGGAAATTCTTGCTTTAAAAAATACTCCGCCATTGGACTGCGGCAGATATTTCCGATACACACAACCAGAATATTCTTAATGGCCATTATTAGTTACCTAAACGATCAAAACTATAAATAGCATTAGAGAATGGAACAATCTGTCCAATGACACGTTGCCAGCGAGTTAAGCCAGTCGAGTCAATATAGACGACATCGTTATTACGCATTTTAAACTGATTGGCTAGTCCGAAATCACCTATATTACTTAAATCAAGATGATAAAGCTCTGTACTTCGATCATTAAGATTCGTACGTAAAACATAAATACGTCCTGCACTTGCTGAAAGTGGATTAATGCCCTGACTTTCACCTAGCACATCACCTAAGCTCATACCCTGGTCACGTATAGATAATGCCTGATTTTTACCTGCTTCTCCCATCACGTATATTTTTTGATTTTCTCGAGTACTGACGTAGATGGTATCATTAGGTTGCAGAATTAAATTATGTAGTGACATTCCTGCACGTTCTAACTCAATAATATTTAAGTCATATGTCATACTATTACGAATAAGCTGTACGTAGGTATTACTGGTGTTTTCTGCGGCCCCACCTGACATACTTAAGGCATTATACAGCGTCATAGGTTGATCATTTAAGTTGATTTGTCCAGACTTTTCAACATTCCCAAAAATTGAAATATGTTTTCCTTGGTAAGAGATTACACGTGCAATGACATCAGGATTTTTTAAGTAACGAGAAAGCTGAGAACGAAGTTCTTGGTTAACTTTGACTAAACTTTTACCTGCGGCTTTATAGCGTCCAATCATGGGAAAATGTATATATCCACTTTGATCAATCTGATAACCATTTGCGGGATCGGTACTGTTCCCGCTAATTTCTGGATAAGCCCACAGTTGTATGGAAAGAACATCTCCTGGACTTAATAAATAGGTATGTGGACTATTTTGAAACAAGTGAGCATAGTCACGCTGAAAATTGACTGTAGCTGGTTGAATGGCAGATAAATTATCTTGTGTAATTTTTACAATATTCAATGGTGTACCAAGCTCAGTCTGATACACCCCTTCTTCTGGCAAGTTATAAGTTTGAAAACCTGAAGTAATCGCACATCCTGTAGAACCGAGGCCGAAACCCAATAAAAAAAGAGCTTGGTAAAATTTCACGCTTGACCCTTATATATTTATCTCTAATTTGTTTAATTCAATGAACAATATAAAATTGATACTCAATGCGCAGAAATCTTAACTGAAAAAAACATGGAATACACTAGAAGAATTTCTTGGTTTGTATAGTTTGTATAAATTTGTGTACTTGTCAGAATAATGTAATTTAAAAATTTTATATATAAATATATTTATTTTTAAATTTTTTATATAAAACAAAAGATAACAGAAATAAACAAAATGACTTTTAATGAAGAAATTCTATTGAAATTTTTCTGTTATATTACTGTCCCTTAATGACTTGCTAAGTTTTTCTATTACAGAAATTGTTGATTTTAACATATAAGGATAAAGGCTGTTCTATGTTGCAACTCCCTGAATTAAAAATAGCAATTATAGGCCTAGGCTACGTGGGTTTACCTTTGGCGGTAGAGTTTGGTAAAAAAGTACCAGTAACTGGTTTTGATATTCACCAGAGACGTATTGATGAGTTAAAAGCAGGGCAAGACCATACTTTAGAGGTCTCCGCGGAAGAGCTTAAGCAAGCGACCCGACTTACTTATACTGCACAACTTGAAGATTTAAAAGAATGTAATTTTTATATTGTCACAGTACCTACCCCAATCGATGACTTTAAACAGCCTGATTTAACTCCTCTAATTAAAGCTTCCACCAGTATTGGCCAGGTGCTCAAAAAAGGCGATATCGTTGTATACGAGTCAACCGTATACCCGGGTGCGACTGAAGAAGCTTGTATTCCAGTACTGGAGCAAGTATCCGGACTCAAGTTTAACCAGGATTTTTTTGCAGGTTATAGTCCAGAACGTATTAACCCGGGCGATAAGCAGCACCGAGTTACTAATATTCTAAAAATTACTTCGGGCTCTACACCACAAGTTGCTGAATTTGTAGATCAGGTCTATAACCTGATTATTGAAGCGGGTACTCATAAAGCACCAAGTATTAAAGTGGCTGAAGCGGCAAAAGTAATTGAAAATACCCAGCGTGATGTCAATATTGCACTGATTAATGAGCTGGCGCTGATTTTTAATAAAATGGGTATTGATACTGAAGATGTATTAAAGGCTGCCGGTACCAAATGGAACTTTCTGCCTTTTCGCCCAGGCCTGGTTGGTGGGCATTGTATTGGTGTTGATCCGTACTATTTAACCCATAAAGCACAGTCTATTGGCTATCATCCTGAAATTATTTTGGCAGGCCGCCGTTTAAATGATGCAATGGGTGCATATGTGGTGACGCAGCTGGTCAAACAAATGATCAGAAAGAAAATACAGGTTGAAGGCTCAAAAGTATTGGTACTCGGTTTAAGTTTCAAAGAAAACTGTCCGGATATCCGTAATACCAAGATTATCGATATCATCAATGAGCTAAAAGAATACCAGATTGAAGTTGATATCTATGACCCATGGGTAGATATTAACGAGGCACAACATGAATATAATGTTACACCCATAAAGACACTTCAAGATTCAACTTATGATGGAGTAATTCTGGCGGTTGCACATGAAGAGTTTAAAGTCATGGGTGCAGATAAGATGCGTAAGCTAGGTAAAGCAAACCATGTACTGTATGACCTGAAGTATGTACTTGACCAGTCTGAAGTAGATATCCGTCTGTAATAATAAAGAGAAGAGAAAAGTATGAGCCAATATTATCAAGTATGCGAGCGGCTAAAACAGAACCCTAAAATTTGGTTGATTACCGGAGTGGCTGGTTTTATTGGCTCTAATCTTTTAGAAACTTTATTAAAACTGGATCAGCGCGTTGTTGGTCTGGATAACTTTGCAACAGGCCATCAGTATAATCTGGATGAAGTACAATCACTAGTCACGGCAGAACAGTGGAATAACTTTACATTTATACAGGGTGATATACGTAATCTGGAAGACTGTCAAAAGGCCTGTAACAATGTAGACTATGTACTGCATCAAGCTGCTTTAGGGTCGGTGCCGCGTTCAATTGCTGATCCAATTATGACCAATAGCGCCAATATAACCGGGTTTCTAAATATGTTGGTGGCTGCCCGGGATGCTCGGGTTTCAAGTTTTACTTATGCAGCCAGCAGTTCAACTTATGGTGATCACCCGGCATTACCGAAAGTGGAAGAGAATATCGGAAAACCCCTTTCACCATATGCTGTTACCAAATATGTAAATGAGCTGTATGCAGAAGTTTTTGCCCGTACTTACGGGTTTAAGAGTATTGGTTTGCGTTACTTTAATGTTTTTGGTAAGCGTCAGGATCCAAACGGAGCTTATGCTGCTGTGATTCCAAAATGGACCGCAGCTATGATTGCCGGTGATGACGTATTTATTAATGGTGATGGTGAAACCAGTCGTGATTTCTGTTTTATAGAGAATACGGTACAAGCCAACATTTTAGCGGCAACTACGCAAAATGATGAAGCCAAAAATCAGGTTTATAACGTGGCAGTGGGTGATCGTACTACACTTAATGATTTATTTAATGTTATTAAAGCAGCCTTAAATGAAAATGGTGTTACTTATACGAAAGAACCTGTATATCGTGATTTTCGTGTAGGAGATGTTCGACATTCTCAGGCAAGTATAGAAAAAATTGAAAGTAAGCTTGGATTTAAGGCTAAATATCAGATATCGCATGGTATTGAGTTGTCAATAAATTGGTATATTGATAAGTTAAAGTTGTAATATGTTCGCACTCTCAAAATTTAAAAACTTATTTAAGAGTCAAGATATTACTCGCTTAATGGGGAATTTTTTTTCGCTTTCTATATTGAAGATTTTTAATTTAATTTTACCATTAGTCACTTTGCCATATTTAATCAAAATTTTAGGTTTTGAATATTATGGTATAATCTTTTTTGCATTAGCATTAATTTCTTATTTTCAAACTATTATAGATTATGGGTTTAACTTGTCTGCTACTAGAGAGGTTGCAAGACATAGGCATAGTTTAAAGCAGTTAAGTTATATTTATAGTAAAACAGTCTGTTCAAAATTGATATTACTTAGTGGGAGTTTGATATTTCTATTTTTTACTATTCTTTTTTTTGAAAAATTTAGAAATGACTTTGTAATTTACCTTCTTATGTGCTTGATTTTAATCGGGCAAACCATGTTTCCAGAATGGTTTTTTAGAGGGGTTGAACAAATGAAATATATTACAATTCTGGATTTAAGTGTGAAAATTATTTTTACGTTAGGAGTTTTTTTATTTATAAATGAGCCTGAAGATTATTGGTTATATCCTTTAATATTTGGCACTGGTTATATTTGCGTGACAATATTATCTTATATATTTATTAATAAAAAGTTTAAAATAAATTTTTATTTTGTGGATAAAAGTATAATTAGATCCTCTTTAAAAAATGGGTTTCCTTTATTTATTAATCAATTTATGCCTAATTTTTATAATAATACTACAAATTTTCTTGTAGGGGGGGTACTAGGAAACTATTCAATGGGTGTTTTTGGTGCAATTCGACAAATTGTAGCCTTTCTTAATGTATTTAACTCTGTTGTATCAACTGTATTCTTTCCTTACTTAATTAGGTTTAAAGAAAAATTTTATCTATATAGTAAGGTTTATATTTGCTTATTCTTTATAGTTACTTTCTTTATTTATTCATTGCATTCATTTATTTTTAAATTAATTGGAATAAAATATGAAAATGCGTCAATTATATTTTTAATATTAATTGCTGGAGTAATGAGTGTAGTCGTTTATAATGTTTATGCTACCAATTATTTAATCGCAAGAGGATATGATAGGCTAGTAATGAAAATTACGTTCTTAGTTTCACTTTTTGGGTTGGTAGCTTCATATCCACTTATTAAATATTTTGGTTTAATTGGTGGTGCTATTAATATTTTTTCTTGTCAATTTATTTTAGGTATAACAGCATTTCTTATGTTTAAAAGAATTGAGATACAGAAAGTTAAATGTGTAAAAGTTTGAGGTGAAATTATGAAAAATGTTTATTTTGCGACTTTGCCAAATGGTTACTTTGGTAGTGCAGTAAATAGTTGGAATACTTTAAATGTTGAAAAATTAGCAGTTCCTTTTTTGGAGGAAGGTTTTAATATTAACTATATCTCTATTACAGACATTTCTAATATTAATTTTGATAATGATGATATTCTTATTTATACCTCCTTTTTTCAAGAAGAAATAAGATCTTACTTAAAAGATGTTCTATTTTATGTGAAAGATAAGTGCTTAATTGTTCCTCCCTATGATATTTTATTGGCGCATGAAAATAAAGGTTTTCAAGAAATTGTTAGAAGAGAAAAAAATATTAATACTTTAGGAAGTGCTTATTTATTCGATGTTGATCAATTAGAATGTAAATTTCCATATGTGTTTAAAACTGTTGATGGTTCAGGTAGTAAGGGGGTTGAGCTAGTAAATAATGTAAAAGACATAAAAAATATAAGAAAAAATTATTTTAATATTTCATCTCCTAGGAAAATTAAAAATATTATTCGTTTATATCAATTACCAAGTGAAAATTATAAATTATATCAATATTACTATAAGCCATTTAAGCGATTTATTACTCAGGATTTTATAGAAAACTTAACTTGTGATTACAGGGTTTTAGTAATAGGAGATCGCTTTTATGCTATGCGTAGAGATGTGCGTGATGGTGATTTTAGGGCAAGTGGCAGCAAAAAATTTCATTATGATGAAGTTCCATGTGAGGTATTGGATTATGCTAAAAAAGTTTTTGAAAAATTAAATAGCCCTTATATTTCGATGGATTTAGTGTATAAAGAAAAACATGTTTATCTAATCGAATATCAAGGTACAAATTTTGGTTCTAGTGTATTAAGAAATTCGCAAGGCTATTATGAGTTTAATAATAATCAGTGGGTTTTTAAAAAAGCTCTTTCTAAACATGAAGAAACTTTAGCATATGGACTATTCTTTTTTGTAAAACACCTTAAGTAATTAAATATGATATTAATTTTCTATTTATTTTTATTTATAAAAATAAATAGAAAATTAAAGAATAGATGTTGCTGTTTTTAATGTTAGGAATAAAATAGATGAAGATTGCAGTTGTAGGCACTGGTTATGTCGGCCTTTCTAATGCCATGATTTTCTCACAATATCATGAGGTCGTGGCGTTAGATATTATCGACAACAAAGTTGAAATGTTGAATCAGAAGATTTCTCCAATTCAGGATCCTGATATTTCATTATTTTTAAGTGAAAAACTACTCAACTTTCGTGCAACAACTGACAGATTTGATGCTTATAAGAACGCAGATTTTATCATTATTGCTACACCAACGGATTATGATCCCAAAACCAATTACTTTAATACTCAGAGTGTTGAAAGCGTAATCCAGAATGTAACTGAGATTAACCCTCAAGCTGTGATAGTCATTAAATCTACAGTACCTGTAGGTTTTACGAAATCGATTAAAGAAAAATTTAATACAGAAAACATTATTTTCTCTCCTGAGTTTTTGCGTGAAGGAAAAGCACTGCATGATAACCTTTATCCATCGCGTATTATTGTAGGTGAGAAGTCAGAGCGTGCCCAGCAATTTGCAAATATGCTAATTGAAGGTGCAATCAAAAAAGATAGTCCTGTTTTGTTTACTGACTCGACAGAAGCTGAAGCAATCAAATTATTTGCGAATACATATTTAGCTATGCGTGTTGCATTTTTCAACGAATTAGATATTTATGCACAAACCTTCGGTTTAGACACTCGTCAAATCATTGAGGGTGTATGTCTTGATCAACGTATCGGTAGCCACTACAACAATCCATCATTTGGTTACGGCGGTTATTGTCTACCAAAAGATACTAAACAGCTCTTAGCAAATTACAGCCAGGTGCCAAGTAATCTGATTCAAGCCATTGTAGATTCTAATCGTACCCGTAAAGATTTTATCGCAGATTCTATTCTAGTTAAAAATCCATCTGTAGTAGGAATCTACCGTCTTGTAATGAAAAGCGGTTCAGACAATTTCCGTGCCTCAGCCATCCAGGGCGTAATGAAACGTTTGAAAGCTAAAGGTATTGAAGTCATTGTGTATGAGCCTACATTAAAAGAGCCCGAGTTCTTTAAGTCTAAAGTCATTAATGATCTTGAGAAATTCAAGCAGCAAGCAGATGTGATCATAGCCAACCGTAGATCCAAGGTTCTCTGTGATGTAGAAGATAAGGTGTATACCCGTGATATTTTTGGAGGTGATGAATGAAAATTCTTGTAACAGGTGCTGCAGGTTTTATTGGATTTCATGTCTCCAAAAAACTTTTAGAACGTGGTGATGATGTTATCGGTTTCGACAACATGAATGACTATTATGATCCGGCTTTAAAACAGGCTCGTGTGGATCTGTTAATTCAAACCGCAGAACAGCTGTCAGGTCAGTTCAATTTTATTCATGCCAACCTCGCAGATAAAGCTGCAGTCGAAAAATGTTTTCAGGAACATCAATTCGATCGCGTGATTCATCTGGCAGCACAAGCAGGTGTACGCTATTCGCTTGAAAATCCGATGAGCTATGTGGAAAGTAATATTGTTGGTTTTACCAATATTATTGAAGCCTGCCGATATGCCAAGACACCACATCTGACTTATGCCAGCACCAGCAGTGTCTATGGCGCCAACACCACCATGCCATTTAGCGAAAAATATGGCGTTGATCATCCGATCCAGTTCTATGCAGCAACAAAACGTGCCAATGAATTGATGGCGCATAGTTACAGCCACTTATTTAAACTACCAACGACGGGCTTGCGCTTCTTTACCGTATATGGCCCTTGGGGCCGTCCGGATATGGCGCTGTTTAAATTTACCAAAAATATTATTGAAGGCAAATCTATTCCTGTTTTTAACCACGGCAACCATACCCGTGACTTTACCTTTGTTGGCGATATTGCAGAAGGCGTGATCCGTTCCAGTGACCAGATTGCCGCACCAAATCCAGACTGGGATAGCAATCATCCAGACCCATCAACCAGCAATGCCCCGTTCCGTATTTTTAACATCGGAAATAATTCACCAGTCAAACTGATTGAATATATCCGCGCCATTGAAAAAGCAGTTGGCAAAGAAGCCATTCTAGACCTACTGCCACTGCAACCAGGTGATGTACCCGATACTTTCGCGGATAGCTCAGCTCTGGAACAAAGTGTAGGATATAAACCTTCTGTTTCTGTTGAAAATGGCGTGAAGCAGTTTGTCGACTGGTATCAAGATTTTTATCAGATTTGATATATTTAATTAGTAATTTTAGTAATAGAGGCAATAGTGAAAATAGTTCATATAATAACTGGGTTAAATAATGGGGGAGCAGAAGGAGTACTCTATCGGTTAGTAGTTAATGATAAAAAAAATCAGCATATTGTTATATCAATGATGGATAAGGGAAAATATGGTCCCTTATTAGATAGAGATGGGATAGAAGTAATTTGTTTAAATATGGAGGGAGGGAGAATATCAATTCCAGCTATTTTTAAACTATATCGATTATTAAAAAATCTGAATCCAGATTTAATTCAGACATGGATGTATCATGCTGATTTGATCGGAGGTATTATTGGGCGTCTTGCTGGAATTAAGAGGATATTTTGGAATATAAGACATAGTACTTTTAATGCTGAATATACTAAAAAGAGTACAATATTTGTGGCAAAATTATGTGGAAAATTTAGCTCATTAGTTCCTGAAAAAATAATTTGTTGTGCAGAGTCAGCTATTCAAAATCATATAGATATTGGTTATTGTTTAGATAAGTTTGTGGTTATAGGGAATGGTTATGATTTAACAAAATTCATTAAAAATAATAGTTGGGGTAACAAAGTTAAACAAGAACTTAATCTAGGTAAATATGAAGGGTTTTTATTGGGTATGATTGGAAGATACGATCCACAAAAAAATCATAAAGGTTTAATTGAAGCTTTAAGTATATTGAAAAATAAAGGTTATAGCTTTAAGTTAATTTTAGTTGGTCGTGATTTAAATGATCAAAATAATGAATTAAATTTACAGTTGTATGAGTATAACCTAAAAGAAAATACTTATTTATTAGACCAAAGAAATGATATTCCTGCGATATTAAATGCTTTAGATATTCATATATTAAGCTCTTCATACGGTGAAGGTTTTCCAAATGTTATAGCTGAAGCTATGGTATGTGGTGTTGCTTGTGTGGCAACTGATATTGGTGACTCAAAAGTTATTATTGGTGAATTTGGAGAGGTAGTAGAGCCAAATAATTCCGATCTATTGTGCTCTTCGATTGTTAAATTAATTTCATTAAAGAAAGATAAAGATCGATGGGAGGAGTTTAAAGATAATATTTCTATATATGCGAGAAATAATTTTGATTTAAATATTATGTTGGAAAATTATAATAATGCGTGGAATAATTATAAAGGCGATATGTAGAATATGATTTTTATTAATTTTGATGTTTATCAAAATTTATTTAGTATTTTGATATTATTTATGACTCTATTTTTGTCTATATTTTTAGGGTGTAGGTATAAAAAAGATTTTTATATTATATTTATTATTTTTTTATGGCATACTCTATATGCCTTTTTATATTTTTTATTTACTTTGAATAACCCTGCTGATGCAAAAGGCTATTATTTGCGTTCTTTATTAAATGATATAGAACTCTATCCTGGAACAAAATTTATTATTTACTTATCAAGTCTTTTTTCAAAAAAAATAGACTTAAGCTATTTAAATGTTAGTTTAATATTTAATATTTTTGGTGTCTTGGGTTTGGTTTTTTTATATTTTACTTTGAAAGAATTCTTAAAAAAACTCCCATGGTATTGGACTTTATTATTATTTTTACCATCTATGAGTTTTTGGAGTGCTGGATTAGGAAAAGATGCAGTTTCATTTTTTTCAGTATGTTTATTTTTATATACTATAATATCTAATAAGAAATTATATATTCTACTTCCAATATCATTTTTCTTTATGTTTATGGTGCGTCCTCATATTGCATTAATGATGATTATATCTTTTATAATTTATTTTATTTTAAAATCTAAAGTACATATATTATTCAAAGTAATAACCTTACCCATTATCGTGGCTAGTATTACTTTTTCTTCTAGTTTTGTACAGCAATATATAGGTTTGGAGGAAGCATCTATTGATAGTGTTAGCAGTTATGTAGAGCAGCGTCAAGGATATAATCAAAGTGGTGGTTCCTCTATCGACTTACAGTCTATGAGTTATCCAATGCAGATTTTTACTTATATTTTTAGACCTCTGCCTTTTGATGCACATAGCACTTTAGCTTTATTTACTAGTATTGAAAATACAATATTACTATTTTTATTTATTTATATCTTATTCATAAGTAAATTTAGATTATATTCATTTGTTGAGGGTAAAAATACTTGGCTATTAATCTATGCTTTTTTAACATGTAGTATGTTAGCAATTACAACAGCAAATTTAGGTATCGCGACAAGGCAGAAGTGGATGTTTATGCCTATTTTTATTTATTTATTAATTTATGCTTTTTACCGATATAAGCACAATCAGTATGCGATTAGTATTAAAAAATGAAATTCTTAATTATTTCTAGCTTTCTCCCTTCCGTCTTAAACTTCCGTGGAAAGTTGCTCGAAGCGATCAATCAGCAAGGCTATGAAATCCACATTATTGCACCTGATCTAACTTCTTTTTTCACCGAGCATGAAAAACTTTTAAGTTTAGGTTATTTCGTACATGAAGTTTCGATGCAGCGCACAGGTACCAATCCGGTAGCAGACTTAAAAACCTTGAGGAGCATATATACGCTTATAAAAAAAATTAAACCTGATTATATCTTATCTTATACAATCAAACCGGTTATATATGGAACACTAGTCGCATGGCTGACAAAAGTGCCGAATCGGTATGCTCTAATCACAGGTTTAGGTTATGCATTTCAAAATGTAGAAACTCAAAGTAATAAACGGGATATTTTTCAGAAACTGGTTCATGGTTTATACCGGCAGGCATTGTCGCGCAGTCATAAGGCATTTTTCCAAAACCCGGATGACCTAAAACTTTTTCAGGATTTAAAGCTTTTAAATGCTCAAATACCCACAGTAGTAGTGAACGGTTCCGGAGTCAATATTGCCGACTTTAATGTACTACCTTTGCCTGTCACGGTTGATCAAAAAGTCAAAATATCCTTCTTGCTGATTGCACGTTTACTGGTAGATAAAGGTGTCCGTGAATATGCTGAAGCAGCAAAAATCATCAAACATAAATATCCATATGTAGAGTTTAATCTGGTGGGCTGGATTGATGAAAATCCGTCGGCTATTGGTCAGCCAGAACTAGATCAGTGGATTGCCAGTAATACATTAAAATACTGGGGAAAACTATCTGATGTTCGCCCTGCAATTGCAGAAAGCTCGGTTTATGTTTTGCCATCGTATCGTGAAGGCACACCCCGTACAGTCTTAGAGGCCATGGCAATGGGTCGGGCAATTATTACCACTGATGCGCCTGGTTGTCGTGAAACTGTTACCGATGGCGATAATGGATTTCTGGTTGAAGTAAAATCTGTGGAAAATTTAGTAAAAGCAATGGAAAAACTGATCGTTCAGCCAGAGCTTATTGCTCAAATGGGAAGACGCTCCCGAGAAATTGCACTTCATAAATACGATGTACATCAGGTAAACGCACATATGATGCAAGAAATGGGTTTAATCTAAATGTTAAAACGCTTTCTCGATATTATCATCGCTTCTATTGCCTTAATCCTGCTTTTACCGCTTTATGCCTTTGTGGCTTATAAAGTGAAAAAAAATCTTGGCTCACCTGTTCTTTTTCGACAGGTTCGCCCCGGCTTACATGGCAGGCCATTTGAAATGATCAAGTTTCGCACCATGAAGGATGCAATAGATGCAAATGGGCAGCCATTACCTGATAGTGAACGGTTAACACCCTTTGGAAGAATGTTACGTTCGAGTAGTCTCGATGAAATGCCAGAACTCTGGAACGTAATTAAAGGTGATATGAGTATTGTTGGGCCGCGCCCTCTACTGATGGAATACTTGCCTTTATACAATGAAGAACAGGCTAAACGTCATCAAGTGCGTCCGGGTATGACCGGTTATGCTCAGGTCAATGGCCGTAATGCGATTGGCTGGGATGAAAAGTTTAAACTCGATACCTGGTATGTCGAAAATCAGTCGATATGGCTCGACTTTAAAATCATGTTGAAAACAGTAAAAAAAGTACTTGCCAAAGATGATATTAGTGCCGAGGGCGAAGCCACCATGACACGTTTTACTGGCTCACAAAACAAGGACGAAACATAATGAAAGCTTTATATATTGGTGTTTATGGTGCAAGTGGTTTTGGTAAAGAAGTTATGCCATTGGTTCGCCAACAATTTCCAACCTTAGCCAAAGATAATTTTGTTTTTATCGATGATGGCCAAGCTGGCACTAGTTTAAATGGCTATGTTGTTTTAAGTTATCAGGATTTTCTCGCTATACCAAATATCCATAAGGCTGTAACTATTGCTATCGCGAACAGTCAAGTTCGTGAAAAACTGGTTCAATGTTTAAATGAGGACCAGGTACAGCATCTAGATATTCATGCAGGCAATACAGTTATTCTGGATGAGGTGCATATTGGTGAAGGGAGCTTACTTTGTCCTTTCACTTGTCTGACATCCAATATCAAAATTGGAAAATTCTTTCATGCCAATATTTATAGCTATGTCGCTCATGACTGTGTAATTGGAGATTACGTGACTTTCGCGCCTGGCGTTAAGTGTAATGGTAATATTCATATTGAAGACCATGCCTATATTGGAACAGGTGCAGTAATTAAACAGGGTACACCAGACCGCCCTCTGGTCATTGGTAAAGGTGCTGTAGTGGGCATGGGGGCAGTAGTTACAAAAAGTGTACCTCCTGGGGTTACAGTCATTGGAAACCCGGCGCGTATACTTGAAAAGAAATAATTTTTTTACTTTTTTATTATCATTTAATTTTAGGTCGTACCATGCTAAATACTGCATTTGAACCATGGCCAAGCTTTACTCAAGAAGAAGCCAGTGCCGTCTCTCAAGTTTTGCTCTCCAATAAAGTCAATTACTGGACAGGCCAAGAATGCCGGGAATTTGAAAAAGAATTTGCACAATATACCGGCACCAAATATGCAGTTGCACTCGCCAATGGTACGGTCGCACTTGATCTGGCATTAAAAGCTTTAAGTATCGGACCGGGGGATGACGTAATTGTTACCTCACGCACTTTTCTGGCCTCCGCCAGTTCAATTGTCACAGCTGGTGCTAATCCTATTTTTGCCGATGTCGAGCTGGATTCACAGAATATTTCCCGTGCTACGATTGAAGCTGTTCTAACACCAGATACCAAAGCAATTATCTGTGTGCATCTGGCAGGCTGGATGTGTGACATGGACCCCATCATGCAACTAGCTGCTGATAAAGGACTATATGTAATTGAAGACTGTGCACAGGCACATGGTGCACAGTATAAAGGCCGTCCGTCCGGCTCAATCGGTCATATTGCGGCATGGTCATTCTGTCAGGATAAAATTATGTCCACAGGGGGTGAAGGCGGTATGGTCACCACCAATGATGAAGCGTTATGGAAAAAAATGTGGTCTTATAAAGATCATGGCAAGAATTTTGACAGTATTTATCATAAGCAGCATCCACCAGGCTTTCGCTGGGTACATGATTCATTTGGAACCAACTGGCGCATGATGGAAATGCAGGCAGTCATTGGCCGGATCCAGTTAAAAAGAATGCCAGAATGGACCAGGAAGCGAACTGAACATGCTCAGAAAATTCTAGATACCTGTGCACAAAGTCAGTATTTTTCTGTACCGAATCTACCACCTGAGTTTGTACATGCTTACTATAAATGCTATGTACAGGTGGAGCCAGAAAACCTGCCAAAAGGCTGGGACCGTGACCGGATCATGCAGGAAATTAATACCCTAGGCGTTCCGTGTTTTAGTGGTTCATGCTCAGAAGTGTATCTTGAACATGCATTTGATCATACACCATGGCGACCGGCTGAGCGTCTTCCACAAGCAAAGCAGTTGGGCGAGACCAGCTTAATGTTTTTAGTGCATCCGACTTTAAGCACTGAAAGTTTAGTTAAAACAG
>Ga0209023_10000221_pt1 | contig 98506 bp, 96 predicted proteins | sample LakOneMetagenome_FD_187468 | JGI IMG/M metagenome (GOLD analysis project Ga0209023, IMG submission 187468) | Freshwater and sediment microbial communities from Lake Erie, Canada (SPAdes) (version 2) | ecosystem: Environmental > Aquatic > Freshwater > Lentic | place: Lake Erie, Canada...
CACCTTGACTTGGTATGTTCGTCCCTTTAAGTCCCACCTCCTGTGCAGATCGCTTCGCGGTCCTGCGGGAGTAGCTCAGTTGGTTAGAGCGCCGGCCTGTCACGCCGGAGGTCGCGGGTTCGAGCCCCGTCTCTCGCGCCATCAAATCAAGCACTTAGCCCCCAAATCGTCCGCCTCGCCCGCCGGTTTTCGGTCGCTTTTTCCGCATTGCGGCGTTGCGAATCCCCTTGCGTGTCAGCCTCTTTTCCACCGTCGATTTAAATAAGGCGCTATTTACAGGCAAAACTCGTAGTCAGAGGGCAGCCGAATCAACTAAGCCCTGATGTACCGTAAGTTCCGAAGCCTAGTACCCACGAGGAGGGCCAAATATGGCGAAGAAAGCAGCTACCCCGACGACCGTTACCCTGAAGCACCTTGCCGCCGCGCTCGCTGAAGATCACGAATTGTCGAAGAAGACCGCTGAAGCGATCCTGGGCGACATGGTCACCAAGATCACAAAGCATCTCAAGAAGGGCGAGCGCATCCGCATCGTCGGCCTCGGCATTCTCCAGGTCCGCAAGCGCGCAGCACGCATGGGCCGCAACCCCGCCACCGGCGAAGCGATCCACATCAAGGCCAGCAAGAAGGTCGCCTTCCGCGCTGCCAAGGAATTGAAGGAAGCCGTCTAAAACCGGCATCCCGACTTCAAGTCGAAACGCCATTCCGGCATCACCGGGATGGCGTTTTCTTTTTGAGATGAGCGATGCAGGATCGTTCGCGTCTTTCTGATCGTCATTGCCGGGCTTGACCCGGCAATCCATCTTCCAAGAAATTCATCTCTCAAAGTGCGATGGATACGCGGGTCAAGCCCGCGTATGACGATCATAGCTGGAGCGCCCCCTTGCCCCTCACATTCACCTACACCGTCCTCGAACGCTTTCTGCGTTATGTCCGCATCGACACGCAGTCCGATGCGTCGTCGCCTACTTGCCCGTCTACTGAAAAACAGAAAGACCTCGGGAGATTGCTCGCTCGGGAATTGCGCGATCTTGGCGTTGCGGACGCGCATATGGATGAGCACGGCTATGTCTATGCGACGCTGCCAGCCACTACCGACAAGACCGTGCCGGTCATCTGTTTCTGCTCGCACATGGACACGTCGCCGGACTGCACCGGCACGAATGTGAAGCCACAAATTGTGCGCAACTATCAGGGCGGCGACATCGTTCTGCCCGCCGACAAAAGCCAAATCATCCGCGCCGCCGAGCATCCCGCGCTCGCCGAGCAGATCGGCAACGACATCGTCACCACCGACGGCACGACATTGCTCGGCGCGGACAACAAGGCCGGTGTCGCCGAGGTCATGGACGCCGTGAAAATCCTAATCGCGAACCCGCAGATCAAACATGGCACGATCAAGATCCTGTTCACGCCGGACGAGGAAATCGGCCGTGGCGCGGACAAGGTCGATTTGGAAAAACTCGGCGCGGACTTCGGCTACACCATCGACGGCGAAAGCGCCGGTCATCTTGAGGATGAGACATTCTCGGCGGACGGTGTGACCATCACCATTCAGGGCGTCAGCGCACATCCCGGCTTCGCCAAAGGCAAGATGGAGCATGCGCTAAAGATCGCGGCACGGATCGTGGACCGCTTGCCGAAAGATTTGGCCCCTGAAACCACCGAAGGCCGCGAAGGTTTCCTGCATCCCGTTGGGCTGGAGGGCGGCCTCGACAGCGCCACGCTGTCTCTAATCGTGCGCGATTTCTCAGAAGCTGGTCTGCATGAGAAGGAAGCGCTGCTTGAGGACATCGTGCGGGGCGTGATGAAGGACTTTCCGCGCTCGTCGTACACACTCACAGTCAAGCAACAGTACCGCAATATGAAGGTCGTGCTCGACCGTCATCCGGAGGTCGTTGACTACGCACTCGAAGCAATCAGCCGTGCGGGCCTGAAGCCCATACGGAGCAGTATTCGCGGTGGCACCGACGGATCGCGGCTGTCCTTCATGGGACTGCCCTGCCCGAATATCTTTGCCGGCGAACATGCGTTCCATTCGCGGCTTGAATGGGTGAGCGTGCAGGACATGGAAAGCGCGGTGCGGACCATCGTGCACCTTGCTGCCGTGTGGGAAGAACGGGCGACCTGACATCCGCCTGACCCGTGATCGCGGTCTCCACCAGCGTTGCAACATTTGCTTAACCACGCTTGTTGGCGAAGCATAAAGCATCTGCCGTTAACCCTTGTCGTCAACTAGTCCGTTGAAACAACTGGACTAACAACGAACGCCGAAGGCTCGGCAATCGGCTCGTTTGCGGGACGGCAATGGATCTTCTGGCAAATATCTTCGAGTTCAAAAGTTTTCTGCTTGCGGCGCTGATCTTCCTGCCGCTCGAACATCTTCTGCCGCTGCATCACGATCAGAAAATCCTTCGGGCCGGCTGGCTCAACGATCTCACCCATGCGGCCCTGACCGGGCTCATGGTTCGTACCGCGCTCCTCTTAGAAATCGTCGCGATCATCGCCTTAAGCGATCTGCTCGTTCCGTCGGCGTTCAAAGAACTAGTCGCAGGCCAGCCTCTTCCGCTTCAGGTTCTGGAACTCATCCTGCTCGCCGATCTCGGCTTCTACGCCATGCATCGTCTTTTTCATGCCGTACCATCTCTGTGGCGTTTCCACGCGATCCATCACAGCATCGAAGAGATGGACTGGCTGGCTGCGCACCGCGTTCATCCGATCGATCAGATCATGACCAAGGGAGCGTCCATGATCCCCTGCTTCGCGCTGGGATTCTCGACATGGACGATCATCATTTTCTTTGCGATCTATCAGTGGCAGTCGCTGCTGCTGCATTCGAACGTGAAACTGAATTTTGGACCGCTGCGCTGGCTCGTCGCCTCGCCTGAATTCCATCACTGGCATCACGGCAAAGAGCACGAAGCCCACGACAAGAATTTCGCCGGGCAGTTGCCGTTCTGGGACGTCGTGTTCGGCACGCTACACATGCCGCGCGGGCGAGGTCCGATCGGCTTCGGCATCACCGATCCCGTACCGCAAACCTATGTCGCCCAGCTTCTGTATCCGTTCCGCGACAGCGCAGATACACCCGCCGCAACCGACCCGCCTCAGGTTATGGACACGCCGAAACTTGAATTAGCGCATCACGAAGCGACGCTGGTGCCGCAAATGGATCAGGAGCCGGCCAGCCGCAACATGAGCGAGCCGGCAGTCGTAACTTCCTAATCTTTCGCGAGAAGCGGATAATTTGGTAGGCGATGACGGATTCGAACCGCCGACCCTCTCGGTGTAAACGAGATGCTCTAACCAGCTGAGCTAATCGCCCGTTGACGCGTTGCGCCAGGCACTCTTTAGCGTTTGTTCGAGACCTTGAGCAAGCAGCAACATTTCAATGTCGCGGCTGCTCCAAAGTCGTCAGTTGATAATGCAGTGCTTCACGACGCCAACAAACGGATCACCGCCGAAATATTCGTTAGCGCATGGAATACCATTGCGAACGCGCCGCGTGATGTATCTGCCATTTGCACCGTAGCGAACGAGCGCGGTTCCTCTGAAACCACAGAAGCCCCCTTCATTCGCGCATATTTGCCCACCGCCGCCGTAGCCGCCGCCATAGCCGCCACCAGGGCCGTAGCCGGGAGGGCCATATCCCGGACCACCGTAGTACTGCGCGGAAGCTGCGCTCGACAGACAGATCAGAGCCAGAAAAGACGTAACGGCTAAAACGGTCTTCCTCATGCGATCCCCGGATGGCTTGTTTACGTTGGATTTAATTTACCCGTAACAGCCGCCGGTGTCACGCGAAGTCAATTCCAACTTCACCTCATGGCAAACAAAAACGGCGCCCTTTCGGACGCCGTTCATGTTCATTCATCGATGGATCAGTGGGCCGTCAGGCCGCCGCCCTTATCGTCGGAGGCGTCAGCCTTCACCGGAACCTTGGTATCCTCTTCCCAGACAATGGGAGTCGGAGCCCGCACCAGCGCCTTGGCCAGCACTTCGTCCATCCGCGCGACCGGGATGATTTCCATGCCGCCCTTGATGGCGTCGGAAATCTCCGTGAGATCCTTGGCATTGTCTTCCGGAATAAAGACCGTCTTGATGCCGCCACGCGCGGCCGCAAGCAGCTTCTCCTTCAGACCGCCAATTGGCAGCACCCGCCCCCGCAGCGTGATCTCGCCTGTCATGGCGACATCATGCCGGATCGGAATGCCGGTCAGCACCGACACGATGGACGTCGTCATCGCGACACCCGCAGACGGACCATCCTTCGGCGTCGCACCTTCCGGCACGTGCACGTGGATGTCGCGCCGTTCGAACAACGGCGGCTCGATGCCGTAGTTGATCGCGCGCGAGCGGACGTAGGACGCAGCAGCCGAGATCGACTCCTTCATCACATCACGCAGGTTGCCTGTCACCGTCATGCGGCCCTTGCCGGGCATCATGACGCTTTCGATGGTGAGCAACTCGCCGCCGACATCGGTCCATGCCAGACCTGTCACGACGCCGACCTGGTCGTCGCTCTCGATCTCGCCGTAACGATACTTCGGCACGCCGAGGAATTCCTCGACCACCGCCGGCGTTACCTTCACCGACTTCTTCTTCGAGATCATGATTTCCTTCACCGCCTTGCGGGCAAGTGTTGAAAGCTCACGCTCGAGGTTACGCACGCCCGCTTCGCGGGTGTATCGGCGGATCAGGAACGACAGCGCTTCTTCGTCGAGGGAGAATTCCTTCGAGTTCAGGCCATGCTTCGAGATCGCGTTCGGCAAAAGATGCTTGCGGGCAATCTCCACCTTCTCGTTCTCGGTGTAGCCGGCGATCCGGATGATCTCCATGCGGTCCATCAGCGGGCCGGGAATATTGAGCGTATTCGCGGTCGTGATGAACATCACGTTCGACAGGTCGTAATCGACTTCGAGATAGTGGTCGGCGAACGTCGCGTTCTGCTCGGGGTCAAGAACCTCAAGCAAAGCCGACGACGGATCGCCGCGGAAGTCCGCGCCCATCTTGTCGATCTCGTCCAGCAAGAACAGCGGGTTCGAAGTCTTCGCCTTCCGCATCGACTGGATGATCTTGCCGGGCATCGAGCCGATATAGGTTCGGCGGTGACCGCGGATTTCCGCTTCGTCCCGCACGCCGCCAAGCGACACGCGCACGAACTCGCGGCCGGTCGCCTTCGCGATCGACTTGCCAAGCGAGGTCTTGCCGACACCCGGAGGGCCGACGAGGCACAGGATAGGACCCGTCAGCTTGTTGGCGCGCGACTGCACGGCGAGATACTCGACGATGCGGTCCTTCACCTTCTCAAGCCCGTAGTGATCCGAGTCGAGCACTTCCTGCGCGGCAACGAGGTCCTTCTTGACCTTGGACTTCTTGCCCCATGGAATCGACAGCAGCCAATCGAGATAGTTGCGCACGACCGTCGCCTCGGCGGACATCGGAGACATCTGCCGCAGTTTCTTCAACTCGTGTGTGGCCTTGTCTCGGGCTTCCTTCGAGAGCTTGGTCTTGGCGATTTTGTCTTCCAGATCGGCCAGCTCGTCGCGACCTTCATCGTCGCCGAGCTCCTTCTGGATCGCCTTCATTTGCTCGTTGAGATAATACTCGCGCTGGGTCTTCTCCATCTGGCGCTTGACGCGCGAGCGGATTTTCTTCTCGACCTGCAGCACCGAGATTTCGCTTTCCATCAGGCCCATCAGCTTTTCAAGCCGCTGGGAGACGGACAGCGTTTCAAGGATCTGCTGACGATCAGAAATCTTGACGGCCAGATGCGAGGCCACGTTGTCCGCGAGCTTTGCGAAGTCCGTGATCTGCTGAACGACACCCACCGCTTCGGCGGAAATCTTCTTGTTCAGCTTCACATAGCTTTCGAAGTCGGACACGACCGAACGTGAGAGTGCTTCCGCCTCGACGCTGGTGGCATCGAGATCGGCAAGCGCGGTCACGCTGGCTTCATAGAAGTCCGCGCGCTCCGAATACGTACCCGCCTTGCCGCGCTCCAAACCTTCGACCAGCACCTTCACGGTCCCGTCGGGCAATTTCAGAAGCTGCAGCACGCTGGCAAGCGTACCAATTTCGTAAATCGAATCCGGCGCAGGATCGTCATCGGACGCGTTCTTCTGCGTCGCGAGGAAAATCAGCGCGTCGTTCTTCATCACCTCTTCAAGCGCCTTGATCGACTTCTCACGGCCGACGAACAGCGGCACGATCATGTGAGGGAAGACGACGATGTCGCGAAGCGGCAGAACCGGATACGAATGGGTTTCGCCGTGGACTATAGTTGGACGAGGCTTTGAGGCAGTCATGCCCATATTCCCTTTGCTGTGCCCCCTTGCACGCAGTCCGCTAGTCTGACGCGACCGCCACAAGGTGCCTTGTGTGCCGGATAAGCGAGAGCTCTTTTGAGCCAGCGGCCGCGTCGCGGCCCCTCACCTGTCCGGGTAGTTCGGTTGCGAATCTCAGCAGGGCTTTGATCCGCAGCACACCATTAGGTGGCTATGGCCTATGGGGGTGTCAAGAGAGCGGAAAAGCCTGCAAGGCTTGGGTTTGTTCTTACCCACGGACTACGAAAAACGGCTGCCGAATACGATTCGGCAGCCGTCGATATTCAATGTCGCAGCTTCCTAAACTACGCTCAGGCGCTTGCGCTGGTCTCTTCCTTGGCCCGGTCCGCATAGATGTAAAGCGGACGCGCTGTCGCCTCGACGACTTCACGCGAAATCACGACTTCCTCGACGCCTTCCAGACCCGGAAGGTCGAACATGGTCTCGAGCAGGATGCTTTCGAGGATCGAGCGCAACCCACGCGCGCCGGTCTTGCGCTCGATGGCTTTGCGAGCCACCGCGCCAAGCGCTTCGTCGGCGAAGGTCAGCTCGACGTTCTCCATCTCGAACAGCCGCTGGTACTGTTTCACCAGCGCGTTCTTCGGGTCGGTCAGAATCTTCTTTAGTGAAGCCTCGTCCAGATCCTCAAGCGTCGCCACGACCGGCAGACGGCCGACAAATTCCGGGATCAGGCCATACTTCAGCAAATCCTCAGGTTCGACATGACGGAAGATTTCGCCGGTGCGGCGATCTTCAGGCGCGAGCACCTGCGCCGCAAAGCCGATCGACGTAGTACGGCCGCGGCCCGAAATGATCTTCTCGAGACCTGAGAACGCGCCACCGCAGATGAAGAGGATGTTGGTCGTGTCCACCTGCAGGAATTCCTGCTGCGGATGCTTGCGGCCACCCTGAGGCGGCACGGAAGCCACGGTGCCTTCCATGATCTTCAATAGCGCCTGCTGCACGCCCTCGCCCGACACGTCGCGGGTGATCGAGGGATTGTCAGACTTGCGCGAGATCTTGTCGATTTCGTCGATATAGACGATGCCGCGCTGGGCGCGCTCGACATTATAGTCGGCCGCCTGCAACAGCTTCAGGATGATGTTCTCGACGTCTTCGCCGACATAACCAGCTTCAGTCAAAGTCGTCGCATCCGCCATCGTGAACGGCACGTCGAGAATGCGCGCCAGCGTCTGCGCAAGCAGCGTCTTGCCCGAACCGGTAGGACCGATCAGCAGGATGTTGGACTTCGCAAGCTCAACGTCGTTGTGCTTGGTCTGGTGATTGAGACGCTTGTAGTGATTGTGGACGGCGACCGAGAGCACCTTTTTGGCGTGCTGCTGACCGATCACGTAATCGTCCAGAACCTTACAGATTTCCTTTGGCGTCGGGATGCCGTCGCGCGACTTCACAAGCGAGGACTTGTTCTCTTCGCGGATGATGTCCATGCACAGTTCAACGCATTCATCGCAGATGAATACGGTCGGGCCCGCAATGAGCTTGCGAACCTCGTGCTGGCTTTTGCCGCAGAACGAGCAATAGAGAGTGTTCTTCGAATCGCTCGTACCGACCTTGCTCATTCCTGTCTCCGTCCGCCGCTCGATCTAATCTGAGGGCTTGTCCTGCCTACCACCCGTGAGGGCCTGCCTTGTACCGGCACATGCCGACATGACAGGTAGATAGGAGCAAAAACCGTACCAAAAAAGACCTGACGCTCCAGTTACTTTCCGAATCACGGGGATCAATCGAATCTCCGGTCATCATAGCCTACACGTCCTAGCCAACCATGCTGACACCCGACTATCAAGAATTCGCTAACCGCAGAACCATCGAACCCGATGATCTTGGCGCAATTTTGCGCCATTTCGGGCGGTTCGGGCACCGATTTCAAACCAGCGTTGCGCGAATGACACGGGCCACCTTGGCTAGCGGAACTCACCAGCACGGCGCATGGCTGCTCGCGTGCCAAATCAGTTGCCGAATATGCCCTTGAGCCCGGCATAAATCGAACCGGCCGCGGTGCCTAAAATGCCTATCAGTGGTCCGCCCGTGCGGATCAAATCCTGGATAATCCGGGCGCGGCGGCGAAGTTGGTCTTCACCCACATGCTGACCGAGCATGCGCGCAATCCGGTACGCGGCGGCGTTCGGCTTGCCGCCGTGAGCCATCGTGCTCGGCAATATCTGGAAAACCAGAAGCGCGAGGATATTTCCTGTCACGAAAGCGAGCGCAATACTGGCAGAGTATTCGATCACCTCACGCCATTCGATCCATGAGGCCGGGAGGATCGCCACACCGTCGTTGAGCCCGGTGACGATCAGCATGCAGAGTACGCTGAGCATCGCCGTCAGGATGCCAACGACCAATGCGCCGCGGAAGCCGACCTTCTGAATGGCATAAATCGCCAGTCCGAACGGCAGCGGAATCATGACCGACGCAATGCGCAGATAGAGCGGCGACACATTGAGAATGATCGTGACGATGACATGCGCGGCCACAAGCAGCAGTGCTGGAATCAGAATGTAGGCGATGCTGTGAATCCCGAAATACCGGACCGGATGAGCGCGCCGGTAGAGCTGTGCGCTTACATGGTCAAGCTCACGTCGCAACTTATCGAGATCGGCAACGATCTCCTGTATTTCCAGCGCGATGGGGCGCACGACGCGCAAATCGCGCGAGCAATGCTTGCAGACGAGAACTTCGTCCTTCACGTTTTCGGCGCAGAATGGGCATTCCATTAGAAAGCCCCTGCGTTAGACCAGCCCATATCAACCCTGCTTGGCTTCGATGCGGCGGCGTCGAAGCCGCTCAAGCTCGGACTTAGCGGTTGCCAGTTCGTCGCGGACCTTTTCGCGTTTCGCGAGAAGCGAGTCCCGTTCGGAAATCAACGAGGCTGGAACAACAATGTCACGCGCACAGGAGCCGCAGACGAGCGCGTGCGCGGCGTTGGGCTGCGCGCAAAACGGACACTCGGCCGTCGTCGTGTTCAAGGCGCGATCTTCAGCGTGAATGTCTGGGTCGCCGTGCGCCCGTCCGAGTCTTTCAGATCGACGCGGATCATGTGATCGCCTGCAGGCAATTCGGCGTCCGGCATATCGATGCCCGTCGGCTGCACGAACGGCTTGAGACGCTGCGTCAGATCGACCGACGGGCTCTTCATATAGATGACCTTGACCGTGTCGGTGTCGATCTTCGCGCCGCCAAAGGATTCGAATTTCAGTTGCAACCGAATAGGTGACTGTTTGCTGTCAGTGCCGTTGAGGATTTCGATTTTAGGGCCACGCGTGATGCCGCGGCTCGCCACCGCGATCGCGCCTTTCGGCGGCGGAAGTTTGGCTTCATCTGCGGAAATCAGAACGGTGCCTGCCTGAACCTTCGCTGGTGCGGCTAGAACGGTTAAACCCGTCGCCAAAACAACCGCGAGCAATCGCACACGACGCATTCTCAAAACTCCTCATGACAATGCCGGCAGCCTACAGCACGCCGCAGGTCTCCGGAAGATACATGCGATCCGTTCGTTAACGGCCCCCGCCATCGCCGATAATCGAATATGGTGCCCAGAACAGCGGGTGCGCGTAGGCAAATTCGGTCTTGCCGTCAGTCCCGGCATATCCGGGACCGTCCGCGAGCGCCATCATCGCTTGCCGCAAGGCTTCACCACGGGTGAGTTTCGGGTCATCCGCCTGCCGTTTGAACAGGTCGGTCACCAGTTCCCGCGCCGATTGCGAATGCACCGACCAGTTTGTGACAAGCAGCGCACGGGTGCCGGCATAGAAGAACGCCCGCCCAAGGCCAGAGGCGGCTTCCGCGCCCGCCCCTGCTCCCGCGCCGGTGTTACAGGCGGACAAGACCACCCAATCGGCATCAAGTTTCAACGACAGAATTTCTTCCATCGTCAGCAATCCATCCCCATCGGAATCAGACACTGCAGGCGCGGACAACGCCAGAGCGGGCTGCGTCAGACCGTCGAGCTCGCCGGGCACGAGGCCGTGGGTCGCAAAGGCGATGATCTTGAACCCAGACAGGTCCATCGATTTCACCTTCTTCTCGTTCGCTTCCTTGCCGAGGTTGAGAACCTTTGCAGGATCGGCCTGCAAGGCCAGCGCGATGGATTTCAATTCTTCCGAGGTGTCGGGCAAGCGCGGCAGCAGTCCAAGCTGTGCACTGTCGACACCGTCAAGTTGCGGACTGCTTCGCCGCTTGAGCGGCACGCCGCGCGTGACATTAGACGCATCCGCAACCTGCACAGGCTTGGTTGACTGCGCGGCTTCGTCGGCCTGCTCCTTATTAAAATAAGGATCGCCGAACGCGACGATGTCCTGCCGTGTATCCTTACCGCGCGGCAGTTTGCGCAACGTCTGCAAGGCCGATGACGACGGCACCAGCGTTACGGCATGGGTGCGCGCCAGCCACGGCACTTTGCGGTAACTTACGAACAGTGGATCGTCGTCCGTTTTCACCTCAGAAGCAGCCGTCGGTAGCAGCGAGAGCGGCAGAAGACCCAGCGCGCCGTTCGTCACCACGATCAGACTCTTGGCAGGCTTCCACGTCGCCTCGGCCGGTTTGAGCAGCTTGTCATAAAGCTCGGATGCGAGCTTCACGTCGAATGCCGGAATGTCCGAGATCATCGCGGCTTTAGGCTCCAGCGCCTCCCGCAACTTGGTGACGGTCGCGTTGAGATCGCCGAGAGTCATCTTAATGCGCGCGAATTTGACGGCACCTTCCTTTCGCAGCACCCAGACAAAACTGTCATACTGACCGAAATAGAACGACAACAACGCTTCATCGTCCGTTAGCGTTTTTTGCAGATCGGGCGCGTTCGGCGGTGGTGGATTCGTCAGATTTCCGTAGTCGGGGAATTTCTTCGCAATATCCTTCAGCGTCTGCGACTTGGCCGACTGCAGCGAGGCAATCTCGGCCTGCGTGATTTTGACAGTCTTGTCGTCACGCTCGGCGGGCGACAGCGCCAGAAGATTGTTCAGCGTCGCGACCGCAGCACCGATACGTTTATCCGTATCCTGCGACGTGCGAACCAGTGCGGCCAGTTCGGGATTCTTCGCAGCTGAACGGACAGACGATGCCTGCAACGCACGCTGCACCGATTGTCCGCGCAGCACGTCTGCCAGCCCGAATGTTTCGTCGGCCACGTTGGCGGGCGCGACCGAAGGATTGAGTGCAAGCGTGCGAATATAACCTTCGACAACGAAACGAATTCGATTTTCGCGTGCCGCCGCCGTCGAACCGGCGTCATCGTCACCACCACCAGATGCATTGAGCACAACCGGCAACGCCTCCTTGAAGGCAGCAAGCGCCTCGTTGACCTTACCGTTGCGCGCAAGCGCTGACGCCAGATATCCCCGAGCGATCGCGGTGTTGAAACTCTTCTCGCCCGACGACTTCAATTCACGGTCGAATGCGCGCTGCGCGGATTCAAGTGCTTCCGGATTCTTGTTCTGGCCGAGCAGAAGCGAAACGCGGGCCAATCCGCCATTCGCCATCTCGCGTCGTGTCGGGTCCCACTTCGCAGTCCAGCCGTCGATCTGGTCGAACAGTTTGGTGGCTTCGTCGGTCTTCTTCTCTAGATTGAGAACCTGCGCGAGAAATATGTTGGCGTTGACGAGTTGCGTGGATTCCGGCGGATAGCCGAGACCCTGATAAATATCCACGACTTCGCGCTGGAGTTTCTCGGCATCGGCGTAGCGTCCCTGCTCCTGAATGACGTAGACCAGCACTCCGAGAATGCCTGCGGTATCAGCGTGAAATTTGCCGGACTTACTCAGGCGGCTCAAAAGTGCGCGGCGTACATCCGCCTCGCCCTCACCCACGCGGCCTTGCTTGACCTTCACGCGGCCTTCAAAAGCGAGCGACCAGTCGGCATACCGTTCGAACTCTCCGTCCGCCGGCAAGCTTTCCCATTGCGGGAAATATTTGAGCGTGGCGGTGTAGAACGCCGACGCACGGTGATAGGCGTCCTCGGCTTCTTTGTAACGTCCGCGCGCCTCTTCAACCCGCGCCACACCGTCTTCGAAGAACGCCTGATAACTGGTGCCGTAGATATTATAGACGGTCCATTTGCGAGACTCGTTGAGCAAGGCACGGCTGCGCGCGACATACGATTCCGCTAGCGAAACGTCGCCGTTGCGAATGGCTGTCAGCGTTTGATTGTAATAGAGCCCAAAGAGCTTGCCTTTGGTCTGGTTGCTAAAAGCCGAAATCTGCTTGGTGATGATGGCGTTGGCGCGTTTGCTCTCACCAGCGGTATCCCGCAATCGCCGCGCCAGCAGATTTTCGTAGCGGCTGCCCTCGTTCTTGTAATCGCTGTTCTTCCCGTGGGTCACCGCCAGTTCGGCGTCAGCCAGCGCGTCGGCGGCGCGCCCCAGCAGAACGCGAGCCTGCGCGCGCTTGTAGTGGAAGTTCGCAAGATCGGTGCCGCTCAAATTTGATGGCGGCGGAGCATCCGCGGCCTTACGCAACTCGGCGATCTTGGCCTCATCCGGCTTTTGCTGATCGAGAATGGCCGTGATGTCAGCGATCGATCGCGGTGGCGCGACCAGTGATTGCGGCGCGAGCTTGGCGACAGCTTTTGCAGTTTCGGCAGCTTCCTTGGCGTCGGGTGCCGATACTTTACCGGCATCGAACAACGCCGCCGTCGGGAGTTTCGCCTTAAAGCACGGCTGCACGACCGCTCGCGCCTTGGCAAAGCATGCGTCGTGGTCACCGCCAGCCCGTTTGCACGCCTGATAGGTCGGCCTGCCGACCGAGGCGCGGCATTGCTCAAGAGCCGCTTCCTTGTTGAAAGCGAAGGCTCCCGAAATAACAACGAAAGGTAGAACAAAAACGGAGACCGCGGCTGCGCTCTTGGCGGCTGTTTTCATGACTCACTCCCGGACGTCACTGTTCTCACCGCAAACGCGGTGGACCGGGATGCAATGGGATGCCGTTTGCAGAAAACGATTGAAATAACGACGGGCCCAATGTCCCGGATCAATTGCTTTGATTAGCGCCAAACACCCGCATCCGGTCAAGCTGTTAGCGGATTGCGGACCTGGAAAATGGTGGAACCGGAAGCCTAACGGAAAACGGACGCCAAAAGGCGTCCGTTTGCAACTTGGACTTGAAAACCGAGGCAGCAGCGCCCCGCCGCAGATCAGGTCGTCTTGGGGGCCGCTTCTTCGGCGCGCTTGTCGATGACCTTGTCGACCAGGCCGAAGTCCTTCGCCATCTCGGCGGTGAGGAACTTGTCGCGTTCCAGAGCATCCTCGATCGCCTTGTAGGGCTGGCCGGTGTGCTTGACGTAGATTTCGTTCAACCGCTTCTTCAGGTTCAAGATTTCCTGTGCGTGCAGCATGATGTCTGTCGCCTGGCCCTGGAAGCCGCCTGACGGCTGATGAACCATGATGCGCGAATTCGGCAGCGAGAAGCGCATGTCCTTGTGTCCGGCCGCGAGCAGCAGCGAACCCATCGATGCAGCCTGCCCCGTACAGAGCGTGGAAACCGGCGGACGAATAAACTGCATGGTGTCGTAGATCGCCAGACCCGATGTCACCACGCCGCCCGGCGAGTTGATGTACATCGAGATTTCCTTCTTGGGATTCTCGGCTTCGAGGAACAGAAGCTGCGCAACGACCAGCACCGACATGCCGTCCTCGACGGGGCCGGTCACGAAGATGATGCGCTCTTTCAGAAGGCGCGAGAAAATGTCGTAGGCCCTTTCGCCGCGGTTGGTCTGCTCGACCACCATCGGCACAAGGTTCATGTAGGTTTCAACGGGATCGCGCATTTATCACCTGAAGGTTGGCGGAGGCAGTGGCGAAATGCCTCGTGATGCAGAGGGTTGGGCACTACAGATATGACCAGAAGGCCCGGCCACAAGAGCGAAAGCCAGCCTCGCCGAGGCCGAAGTTGCGGCAGTTGACGCTGATTCGCACCGGGGCGCAAAGGCATGCCGGCGCGCCATCGGGATCATTCGGAGCGTATTGTTAACGCTCCGAATGCCGTGAGCCGCAGATCAGGCCGCAGTCTTGTCTTCATCTTCCTTGAGCAGGTCTTCGCGTGTGACCTTCTTTTCGGTCACATTGGCAAGCTCAAGGATGAAATCGACGACCTTGTCTTCATAGATCGGCGCGCGAAGCTGGGCGAGCGCGTTAGGATTGCTGCGATAGTAATCCCAGACATCCTTTTCGCGACCTGGCGACTGACGCGCGCGATCGATCAGCGCACGGCTGACCTCATCGTCAGTGACGGTGATCTTGTTCTTCTCGCCAATCTCGGAGAGCACGAGGCCGAGACGCACGCGGCGGTCGGCGATCTTGTGATACTCTTCCTTGGCCGCTTCTTCAGTGGTGTTCTCGTCGGCAAAGGTCTTGCCGGTGGATTCCATCTCGGCCTTGATCGAACTCCACATCAGCTTGAATTCTTCATCCACAAGCGACGGCGGCGGACCGAAGCGATGCGCCTCGTCGAGCTTGTCGAGCAACGTGCGCTTCACGCGCTGGCGCGACGCGCCGGAAAATTCCTGCACAAGCCGCTCGCGCATGGCTTCCTTCAGCTTGTCCAGCGACTCCATGCCGAGGTTCTTGGCGAACTCGTCATCGACCTTCGAGTCCTGCGGCGCTTCGATCAGGCTGGCAGTGGTTTCGAACTCAGCGTCTTTGCCAGCCAGATGGGCCGCCGTGTAGTTCTTCGGGAACGAGGCCTTCACGTTACGGGTTTCGCCGACAGCGATACCGACCAACTGGTCCTCAAAGCCCGGAATAAAAGTATTGGAGCCGATCACGACCGGAATGTTTTCTCCGGTGCCGCCCTCGAACAGAGCGCCGTCGATGCTGCCCTTGAAAGCAACAGTGACGCGGTCGCCGTTTTCGGCCTTGGCGCCTTCGGCCTTCGCCTCATAGGGACGGCTCTGGTCGGCAATGCGCTTGAGCGCTTCGTCGATATCCGCGTCGGTAACATCAGCCACCGGCTTTTCGACATTGAAGGTCTTGAAGTCGGCCAGTTCAATCGCAGGCACGACCTCGATCGCTACCGAATAGTTCAGATCGGACTTGCCGGCGAGAATGTCCTCGATCTCTTTTTCTTCGGTCGGCATCGTCACCTTCGGTTCGGTCGCCAGACGGAAGCCGCGCTCGGTGAAAATACCTGCATTGGTGTCGCGGATCAGCTGCTCGACAGTCTCGGCGGCAACCGAGCGGCCATAGACTTTCTTGAGATGCGCGACAGGCACTTTGCCGGGACGAAAGCCGTTCAGGCGGACCTTGTCCTTCATGTCCACGAGCTTCGCATCGACCTTGGCATCGATGTCGGAGGCGGGAACGCTGACCTTGAACTCGTGCTTCAGTCCCTCGGCGAGGGTTTCGGTAACCTGCATGACGTCAATCTTCTTCCCGAGCTACCCCGGCTGATGCCGGGTCGTTGTCAATCTGTGGGACACGACGCCTCGCGGCGCGCGTCGGTGGTACGGCGGATGCGCTTCCAACACGGAAACGCGCCCTTCAGAATCTTGCGCAAACGAAAATCGCGCTTGGTGCGGGCGGAGGGACTCGAACCCCCACAACTTTCGTCACTGGAACCTAAACCCAGCGCGTCTACCAGTTCCGCCACGCCCGCGCAGCGCTCAATCGTCCAGCGGCAATGCCGCGAGCGGCGGGCTTATAACATGGCGTCAGCGCCGTGCGAGCCAAAAAATCAGCTTTTGCGACGCGGTCTTAGGGCGGATTGGCGCATCCCCCGTGGCGACCATGCGTCCGCTGGACAGGGCACGCGAAAAATGGTCCGCATCGGTCATGAGAAATCAGGATTTTTTGCCTTCCCGGCGCGCTGTGATCACCGCATTGGGCGCCACGGCGCTGACCTCGGCGCTGCGGTTGCCCGCCTCAGCGCAAACCGGGGCGGCGCTGTCGATTCGCGCTCGCCCCGGCACAATGGCGCTTCGCGCCGGTCAGCCCGCCACTGACATCTGGATGCTGGACAGCGGCGGGGCTGGCCCCCTGCGCCTCGCCAAGGGCGAAGCTGCGGTTACGATCTCGAATGAACTTCCGGCTCCCATCGCCTTGAACTGGCTCGGAATTGACGGAGCGCAAGCCGCAGAGTCACTAATCGGACAGCCGCCGATGCAGGCAGGTGCCCGCGCGGCCTACACGCTGCCGCTGCGGCAGCCGGGAACCTATCTGCTCAACGCCCTTACGACCGGCGACGGCCGTCCCGTCGCTTCACGAGCGGTCGTGGTGGCAGACAGTGAGCCCGTCGCTGTGGACCGCGACGAAGTGCTGCTGATCGAGGAATGGCGGTTGAAAGCTGACGGCAGCGCCGTTGCCCCCGGAAACAGCGCCGACGGCACGGCAGCGATCTTCACGGTCAACGGTCAGCCCGTCGCGGAACTGGCCGCTAAACCGAACGAGCGGCTGAGGCTGCGCTTCGTCAACGGCTGCGCGCGGTCCCCGGTTGGTCTGCGGATCGAGAATCACGATGTGCGCGTGATGGCCATTGATGGCGCGCCCGCAGAGCCATTCCTCGCCCGCGACGGCCAGCTTGTGCTGGCACCCGGATCGCGCATCGATGCCTTCATTGACGCGACGCGCGCGCCCGGCACGATGTCGCAGATCATCCTGCATGACGGCACCGGCCCCCGAACCATCGCGCGGATCACGATGTCGAACGACGCGCCCGTTCGCCCTGCTCCGCTGCCGCCTGCTGCCGCCTTCTCGACTACGAATCTTCCCGCGCGTCTCGATTTGCAGGGCGCGTTACGCGCCGACCTTTCGCTCGATCCCAAATCGCAATGGGCGACGCCCGCGGAGTTCAGCGCATCCATTCCACCGGCCTATCGCGTCAAACGCGGACGCACCGTCGTGATGGCGATCAACAATCCAACTGCTGCGCCGGTGGTGTTCCGATTGCACGGTCATCACTTCCGGCTGCTCGACCGGCTCGACGATGGCTGGAAACCGTTCTGGCTCGACACGCTGATGATCGACAAAGGTCAGACGCAACGCATCGCGTTTCTCGCCGAATATTCCGGACGCTGGCTGATGGAAGCCACCGCGCTGAACTGGGCTGCGCCGAAGATGCTGCGCAGTTATTCTGTCGAGTAATCAATACGCGATGCCGAGTTCGTCGTAGAGATTGCGAAACACTTCTGGCAGCACGTCCGGCAGATCCTCCGCAATCAACCCGGGGCCGAATGTCTGCGCGGCTTCGCCATGCATCCACGCGCCGATGCACGCCGCTTCGAATGCGTGAACGCCTTGCGCCAGCATCCCGCAGATCAATCCAGCCAGCACATCGCCCGACCCTGCCGTCGCCAGCCACGGCGGCGCGTTGGCTGTTATCGCAGTGCGGCCATCGGGCGCGGCAATCACCGTATCCGCGCCCTTGAGCAGAACCACCGCACCTGAGCGTTCCGCCGCTAAACGCGCTTTCTCAAGTTTCGACAGAGTCGTGTTTTCTAGCCCCACACTACTGAATAGACGCTGGAATTCACCCTCATGCGGCGTCAGAACGATCTGCCCTTCACCCTGTTTCTTGATCCCTGAAAACAGCGACTCCGGATCGTCCGCGAAGCTGGTCAGCGCATCCGCATCCAGCACAACCGCCCGCTGCGCCGACAGCGCCGCATGGACCAGACCACGCGTGCGGTTGCCGATGCCCGCACCGGGTCCGATCACGCAGGCATTCAGACGCTTGTCGGCGAGCAATGCTGCGAACTCGTCGCGCGTATCGCAGGGACGCACCATGACCGCTGTCAGCGCGGCAGCGTTGATCGCGAGTGCATCGCGCGGCGAAGCCAATGTGACCAGCCCTGCTCCGGCACGCAGCGCCGCGTAAGCCGACAGCCGCGCCGCACCGGTCGACGCAATATCTCCCGACACGACCACCGCATGACCGCGCGCATATTTGTGCCCATCAATCTGCGGCGACGGAAATATGTCGGCCCACAGGTCCGGCACGTTTTCGAATGTGCGCGGCGCGATCTGGTCGAGCACGTCATCTTCAATTCCGATGTCGGCGACATGAACCTCGCCGCAGTGAACGCGCCCCGGCAGCAACAGATGCCCCGGCTTGCGGCGGAAGAAGGTGACAGTCGCTGTCGCTTCCACGGCGACGCCCATCACCGCGCCCGTGTCGCCATTGATCCCACTCGGCAGATCGACCGCTAGGATCGGCGCGCCGCTGGCGTTCATCGCCTCGATGATCGCGCGCGCATTACCTTTTACCGGGCGATTCAAACCCGCGCCGAAGAGTGCATCGATAATGAGATTGGGTGAGCCGATGGAGGACGAGTCGCACGGCAGCACAGCGCCCTTCCATTCGGCCGATGCCAGCGCGGCATCGCCTTTGAGCGTGGCGCGGTCGCACAGCAAAATGACGGAGACCTCTCGCCCACGCGCCGCAAGCTCCGCTGCCGCGATGAAGCCGTCGCCGCCATTGTTGCCGCGCCCGGCAACCACCAGAACCGGACCGCGCGGCACGAGCGCTTCCGCAGCGTCGGCCACCACCTGCCCGGCGCGCTTCATGAGAGTGAAGCCGCTGGTCCCGCGACCGATCGCCATCTGATCGGCACGCCCCATTTCTGCAACCGTCAGTATGTCCATTGCCGCTCGCCTGCTCGCTTCGCCTCATCAAAAGGCAATTGTGTAAAACTGATTGGGCCTCGTTTGATTATTTTATGTGCAATTGCCTGTTTTATTGGCCACAACACTCTACTTTCCTGTCGGACAAACGGGCAGGATGCCCATTAACAAATTGAGAAACCTTGCATATCGGGCTACGCAAGCGGTTGGCATGGACCCTGCTTTTATCGCGTGGACTGAAGTGACATGCGGCTGCCGAGCCATATGATGCCGGACGATACTGGCTTTTGCGCCAGCGTGAATGGAAGCCGACGTTGAATAAGAGACGTGAAGCAAATTTGAAGTGCCGGGGAGACGCTCAGTGAAGAAGATCGAGGCCATCATCAAGCCGTTCAAGCTCGACGAGGTGAAGGAGGCCCTTCAGGAAGTCGGAATTCAGGGTATCACCGTCACCGAGGCCAAGGGCTTCGGCCGTCAGAAAGGCCACGCCGAACTCTATCGCGGCGCCGAATACATCGTGGATTTCCTGCCCAAGGTGAAAATCGAGATCGTGATCGGCGACGACGTTGTCGAAAAAGCCATCGACGCGATCAGGCGGGCGGCCCAGACCGGCCGCATCGGCGATGGGAAAATATTCGTGTCCAATATCGAGGAAGCCATCCGCATCCGGACCGGCGAATCCGGCCTCGACGCGATCTGACCTCACCCTCTCCGCCTGCCGGCACATTATAGCCGGCAGCGCTGCATCGCCGGGCTTGACCCGCGGCTATTTTATGCCACGAACTGGCCCCGCAGCGAGCGGCGTCTCCCGCGCGGGCACGCCGTCAGAAGAATTCTCGTCCCGACAACCCAACACCAGACCGTGTAACCAGACCAAGCAGACATAAGGGGTATTCATGAAGACCGCCAAAGACGTCCTGAAGTCGATCAAGGACAACGACGTCAAGTACGTCGATTTGCGTTTCACCGATCCGCGCGGCAAGTGGCAGCACGTCACCTTCGACATCTCGATGATCGACGAAGAGATTTTCGCCGAAGGCACGATGTTCGATGGCTCGTCCATTGCTGGCTGGAAGGCCATCAACGAGTCCGACATGACCCTGATGCCCGATCCAACCACCGCGACCATCGATCCGTTCTTTGCGGAAACCACTATGGTCATCGTCTGCGACATTCTCGAGCCGTCCACCGGCGAACCCTATAACCGCGATCCGCGCGGCATTGCCAAGAAAGCCGAAGCGCAGGTAAAGGCGATGGGCGTTGGCGACACCGTGTTCGTCGGCCCGGAAGCCGAGTTCTTTGTGTTCGACGACGTGCGCTTCCAGACCACGCCATACAATACCGGCTTCAAGCTGGACTCATCCGAACTGCCGACCAACTCGGACACCGAGTATGAAGGCGGCAACCTCGGCCACCGCATTCGCACCAAGGGCGGCTACTTCCCCGTTCCGCCGCAGGACTCGGTGCAGGACATGCGCTCGGAAATGCTCGGCTCGATGGCCAAGATGGGCGTCAAGGTCGAGAAGCATCACCATGAGGTCGCTTCCGCCCAGCACGAACTCGGCATGAAGTTCGACACGCTGACCCACATGGCCGACCAGATGCAGGTCTACAAGTATTGCATCCATCAGGTCGCGCACATCTACGGCAAGACAGCCACCTTCATGCCGAAGCCGGTCTATGGCGACAACGGCTCGGGCATGCACGTGCATCAGTCGATCTGGAAGGACGGCAAGCCGGTGTTCGCCGGCAACAAGTACGCAGACCTCTCCGAGACCTGCCTCCACTACATCGGCGGCATCATCAAGCACGCGAAGGCCATCAACGCTTTCACCAACCCGTCGACCAACTCCTACAAGCGCCTGGTTCCCGGCTATGAAGCGCCGGTGCTGCTTGCCTACTCGGCGCGCAACCGCTCGGCCTCGTGCCGCATCCCATACACCGCTTCGCCGAAGGCCAAGCGCGTTGAGGTGCGTTTCCCGGATCCGATGGCGAACCCATATCTCGCTTTCGCAGCGATGCTGATGGCTGGCCTCGACGGCATCAAGAACAAGATCGATCCGGGTCCGGCAATGGACAAGGATCTCTACGATCTGCCGAAGGAAGAGTTGAAGTCGATCCCGACGGTTTGTGGTTCGCTCCGCGAGGCGCTCGAAAACCTCGACAAGGATCGCGCGTTCCTCAAGGCCGGTGGCGTGTTCGACGACGACTTCATCGACAGCTTCATCGAACTGAAGATGACCGAGGTTGCGCGTTTCGAAATGACCCCACACCCGGTCGAATTCGAAATGTACTACTCGCAGTAAGCACTCGCGTCACAGCGATTGGTTCTGAAAAGATAAAGCCGCTCCGAAAGGGGCGGCTTTTTCATGCAACTCCATTGGCATCCGGACGCCCAGGTGACTAGACTTGCCGGTGCGCGAGGCCGACATCGTGGCAAGGCATCGCAAATTTTGCTGGCGAGGAACCATCATGGTCACGCGGCTTGGAAGCAAGTATCAGCATCTCGTCGATGGCTCGGCCTGCAAGTGCTGCGATCCCGGCCTTCGCGACCTCACCTTGCGGATGAATGATGATTTCTCGCGGCGCGAATTTTTCTTCGGTGCCGGTGCGGCCCTTGCGACGCTCGGTCTAGGCAGCCTTCCGATACCCGCACAGGCGCAAGGCGCGAAACCGAAAGGCGTACTATTCGAGAACGTCCGCATTTTCGATGGTGTCGCCGACAAACTGTCAGCATCCATGAATGTTCTGGTTGTCGGCAAACTTATCAAATCGATCTCTGCTAGCGCAATTCCCGCGCCGCCCGATGTGACGCTGACAACTGTGAAAGGCGGTGGCCGCACATTGATGCCCGGTCTGATCGACGCGCATACGCACATCATGTTTGCGACTGTGCCCCAATTGGCGGTGCTGACTTCCGACATCGGCTTCATCAACGTGGCCGCCGTTAAGGCTGCTAACGATATGCTGCTTCGCGGATTTACTTCTATTCGCGATATGGGCGGCCCGTCGTTTGGACTTAAGCGCGGAATAGATGTTGGCCTCACAGCCGGACCACGTATCTGGCCCGCGGGCGCTTTCATTTCACAGACCGGCGGCCACGGCGACTTCAGACTTCCAAATGATTTTCCGGCGCGACCGGGTGACTTCACTTATAGCGAACGTGTTGGCGGCGCGGCCATCGCCGACGATCCCGACACCGTCCGCAAGCGCGCCAGAGAGCAACTGGCGCTGGGTGCGTCCCATATAAAATTGATGGCGGGAGGTGGCGTTTCGTCGGTTTATGACCCGCTCGACGTCACGCAGTATTCTGTTCCTGAGTTGCGAGCCGCTGTCGAGGCGGCTGAAAACTGGGGGACATACGTCGCCGTGCATGCCTATACGCCCCGCGCCGTGAGACAGGCAATTGAAGCTGGCGTCAAATGTATCGATCACGGTCAGTTGCTTGATGAGCCAACTGTGAAACTGATGGCAGAAAAGGGTTCCTGGTGGAGTTTGCAGCCGTTCCTCGATGACGAAGACGCTACGCCATTTGCCGACGGCTCAGACAATCGCAAGAAACAACTCCAAATGATCTCGGGAACCGACACGGCTTATAAATTGGCCAAACAACATAAAATTAAAACAGCTTGGGGCACGGACTCGCTGTTCGATGCCAAGGTAACGGCAAGACAAGGTCAGCAATTGACGAAACTGACACGTTGGTACTCGCCTGCCGAAATCCTAAAAAATGCGACTTCAACCAACGCCGAACTTCTTGCCCTATCCGGCCTGCGCAGTCCCTACGAAGGCAAGCTGGGCGTTGTGCAGGAAGGCGCACTCGCCGATCTTCTACTCGTTGAGGGTGATCCAATCGCAAACATCAAGCTAATCGAAAATCCGGCGCAGAATTTTTTCGTCATCATGAAGGATGGCGTGATTTACAAGAATATGGCGACGTAGGTATTTCATTTCACTTCGTCTGACTCACCTTCGCCCGCTTAAGTGCGACAGCTTTCTTCGTCGACTTCACCGGCGCTTTTTTCTTCGCTTTCCTCGCTTGGTTAAACTCCACCGCCGCACGGACGAGCGCCTTTAGCGCCGTCGCATTCACCTTGTCACCCTCGAAAAAATCGATGGCGCGGCGCTGGTTGCCTTCCAGCCCTGCATTGAAGAGCTTGTCGGGATCGGGCAGCTTTGCGCCATGGTCGAAGGTCAGCTTCACCTTGCCCTTGTGCGCATTGGCGACAGCGATGATGCCGTCACGCTCCCACACCGGACTTCCCATCCATTTCCATTCTTCGACGATCTCCTTGTCGGCAGCGAGGATGGCCTTGCGGACGCTCGCAAAGATCTTGCCGCGCCAATCGGCGATGCTGGCGATAAGCTGATCGATCTTTTCCGATGGAGTCATGGAATGCTTTGCCTCGATTGGTCATCTCACGCGAATGCAATCTGCTTATCAACCTTATTGCAACGCTAGAATTTCGCGTTGTCGATTTCAGTAATTCGGCACATGATCGCTGCCGACCAGCAAAAAGCTGGCGCACTCAAAAACGGGAAGCGACGAGGATCATGACACGTATTTCGGCAATTGCCGCCTTGGGCTTTATTTTTCAAATTTTCTGTTCGCCAGCCTACGCCGTGAGCTGCACGCAACAAGGCGCGACCTGCGCGGCTTGGGCGACCGGTCCAAATGCAAGCTACAAGGCCGCTTGCAAAACCGAGATCGGCGCTTGCATCGCACGATGCAAGCAAGGGCAAAAAGTCTTCATCGGAGTTGCTGTCGGCAATTCCTATCCGATCGATACTTGCAAGTAGTGGTTACAGAGCAATCGCAGCCCGGACAAAGCCAAGCGCGGTCCGGGCTGTAAATCTGTCATGTCTTTTGTACCTCGTTGAGGCACTTGATCCGCCTCCGCCTTTCGGGAAAGAGTGCGGCCAGCCGCCTTCGGAGGACCAGACGTGACAGCGCCAATCGAGACCAGAGTTCAGACCCGCAGCGACCTCGCATGGTCGATTGCGGTGGGCGGCATCGGCGTTATCGCCTTTGCGGTGTTCGTCGTATTCGCGTGGTATTATGCGGCCACGCTGTTCCTGGTGTTCGCGGGCGTGCTGCTCGGCGTTGCGCTGACCGCCATGACCAACCTGCTCGCCAAGGTGATGGGCGGTCCCCACTCGTTACGGCTTACGCTGGTCTGCCTCGCGCTGGCTGCGGGTTTGTCTGGCGTCATCTTTCTCGGCGGTTCCACCATCGCACAGCAGGCGACTGTTCTGAGCAACACCATCAAGTCGCAGATCGTGACCGTGAAGGCGTTTCTCGAACAGCACGGCGTGGACACCAGCTATCTGGAACTCGGCAGCGCCGCCTCGGCAACGCCGGGTAACACATCTGCCGAGACGCCAGCGGCAGGTTTACCGAAGAACCTTCCGAGCGCAGGTGCCATCGCGTCCGGCGGCGGCGCGATTGTGACACAGACCTTCAAACTACTGCTTGGAACCGTCAGCGCGGTCGGCAACTTCTTCATCGTGTTGTTTCTTGGTCTCTCGTTCGCGGCACAACCGAGCGTCTACCGTAAGGGATTATTGGCCATCGCTCCGGCACGGCACCGCAAGAGCGTGACCATCGTCGTGGATCGCATCAGCGACACACTGGAACGCTGGCTGATCGCGCAGATGATTACGATGGCTGCCGTGTTCATGGTGACGTGGATCGGCCTGACAATTATCGGCATCCAGAGTTCGTTCATCCTCGGAATTCAGGCGGGCCTGCTCGCGTTCATTCCGACGGTTGGTGCGCTGATGGGCGGTCTTATCATCGTGCTGGCGAGCCTTGCCTCGGGCTGGGTTGCGGCAGCGAGCGCGTTCGGGTTGTTTCTCGGTGTGCACGCGCTGGAAAGCTATATCCTGACGCCGATCATCCAGCGTCAAGCGCTGGACATTCCGCCTGCGACGCTGTTCGCGTTCCAGATCCTGCTCGGCGTCGTGTTCGGCGTGTGGGGTCTGGCGTTGGCGCTTCCGCTGATGGCCATCGTCAAAGTCATCATGACGTATGTGCGCGAGGATGGCGACGACGACCGCGAGCCGGAATTCAAGCTCGCGTAATAAAAAAGGCGCCCTAACCGGCGCCTTTTTGATCTCAGAAATTCGTCACCGTGTTGGTGTGCTCGACCTCGGGCGGAGCCGCGAAATGCGGGCCGACCAGCGCACGCCAATCGGTGAAATTGGATGACTCGCGAAAATCAACCGTGTGGTTTTCCAGCGTCTCCCACTCGATGAGCAGCCGATAACGCGACGGCTTTTCAATCGAGCGATGAAGTTCGAAACTTTTCCAGCCTTTGCACCGCTTGAAAATCGGCTCTGCCTTGGCAATTGCGGCTTCGAAGTCCTTTTCGTTGCCCGGCTTGATCTCGATCTGTGCGATTTCCGTAATCATGATCTTGCGCCCTGTTTTTGGTGATGGAGCGCTCTACCGCAAAATGCCCCGACACAAAAGCGGGACCACAAATAAAAAGAGCGCCTCGCGGCGCTCATGACACGAGATGGTCCGGCTTTCAGATCACTGCCAGTATGAAGCCCGCGAGGACAATGACCCAGCCACCGAGCACAACCGGCTGCCAGTCGAATGGTGAACCGTAACGGCCCTCGGCACGGCGCGCGGTGATCAGCGCATCTTCATATTCGTCGGACGTCGAGAACATGCACGCAAAGCCCGAACGTGCCGAAGCAACGGCGGCCTCAAGCGCGGCAAGGTCTGATTTTGAATCGTGACTGCGAATAACGGACATGCCGCATGGTAGAATGCACATGGTAAATAGACGGTTAGCAACCGCAGGATCAGGCGCTTGCGGCAACGAGAGCGGCAGCTTTTGCAGGCTGCAGCGCTCCTTTTCTGATCTGGATGCGCCGCCCCTTTTCGAGCGACAACGGCTGCTCGATGGCAGCTTCCACACGGTTGCGCCCGCCGCGCTTGGCCTGATAGAGCGCGGTATCTGCCGAGGCCATCAGCACCTCGAGTTCGGTGTTGGCGGGTCCACCCGCGATACCGATGCTGACCGTGGTTTCGAGCGGCACGTCGTCGATGGCGACGCCTGATGCTTCAAACGCCTCACGCACGCGCTCGGCCGCCAGCGACGCTTCTTCAAGATTACACGGCAGCAGTGCAGCGAACTCCTCACCGCCGATGCGGCCCACGAGGTCCGTGACACGCAGCGCGTCCGTGACGGTTGTTGCAAAGACCTGCAGCACGTCATCGCCGGTTGCGTGACCGAAGCGATCGTTGACTGACTTGAAATGGTCGATGTCGAAAATCATGACGGTGATTGGCCGCCCAGCCTTGGCCTCGCGTTCGATCATTCGCGATGTGGCCTCGCCGAACCCGCGCCTGTTCAACAGGCCAGTGAGCGGGTCCATCGATGCCGCCGTCTTGTGCGCGGTTACAGTGCGTTCGGAGACGAGCATGAAGATGATGAAGACCGTGCCGACGGCGTAGATCAGAATTTCAGCCGCAAACGCTGCCACCCAACCGTTGCCGATGCTCACCGCATTGCCGCTCCGGAACAGATCGCCGAGCAGAATGGGCATCACCAGAACCGCGCCGTGGAGAAGCGGAATGATGATCGCCGGCCAGCGCGACCGTAGCCGTTTGCGCCGTTCGCGCCACAACTCGCTGGCTGTCAAAGCGGCATAGAGCGCCACGAGGCCGGCACCGAGCATCAAGCGCATTTCAGGATCGATTGGATCGAGCGCGACGATGGCAACAACCCAGAGCGCCGGGCCGCCGATCACGCCGATCCAATTCGCAGGACGTCCGTGAAATACGCGCGCCGCATCCCACACAAGACCGCATGCAATAAAGGCGACGGTGTTGACGGCCAGCGATAGCCACCAGCCGAGTTCGGGATCGGCTGCAATCCACAGCGCCACGGACGATGCGCCGAGAATGTAAGCGATGCCCCACCATCCGAGCGCCGCGATTTTTTCCTGCCGCCAAAAGAAAAGCAGCATCGCGCCCAGCATCGCCGCCGCGAGAGTCGCGACGAGATACAGCGTCGAAATATCGAACGACAGATGTGCGCCAGCGGGCATCGTCAAAGCTGCTAATCAGAGGCGAAGCCGGAATAGCTCCCTCAGCCACAGTTCAGGCTAGCAGTGCTTTCTTGGAACTTTGTTTGCGGCGGCCACAAAATTTTCGCGAAAAATAGCTGCAATTTATGGGCTTTTTCGAACAACAAAAAAGGGCGCTCGAAAGCGCCCTTTTGAATATCGTGAAAACGAAACGCTTAGCGCTTCGAGAACTGGAAGGACCGGCGGGCTTTCGCCTTGCCGTACTTCTTACGTTCGACGACGCGCGAGTCGCGGGTCAGGAAGCCGCCCTTCTTGAGCACGCCGCGCAGATCCGGCTCGAAGTTGGTCAGTGCCTTCGAGATGCCGTGACGCACAGCACCAGCTTGGCCCGAAAGACCGCCACCGGCGACGGTGCAGATCACATCGTACTGACCCTGACGGGCAGCGGCGACAATCGGCTGCTGGATCATCATACGAAGAACGGGACGCGCGAAATAAACTTCGACTTCGCGGGTGTTGACGACGATCTTGCCGGAGCCCGGCTTGATCCAGACGCGCGCGACCGCGTCCTTGCGCTTGCCGGTCGCGTAAGCGCGGCCCTGCTTGTCGACCTTCTTTTCGTAACGCGGAGCGTCAGGTGCCGCGGCCTTCAGCGACGACAACTGGTCAAGGGACTGCATGGTGTCCGACATTATGCGGCCCTCGTATTCTTGCGGTTCAACGATGCGATATCGACGGTCTCAGGCTGCTGTGCCTCGTGCGGATGTTCGGTGCCTGCGTAAACACGCAAGTTGCCCATCTGCACACGACCGAGCGGGCCGCGCGGGATCATGCGCTCGATAGCCTTCTCGAGCACGCGCTCCGGGAAACGACCCTCGAGGATCGACTTTGCAGTGCGCTCCTTGATGCCGCCGATGAAGCCGGTGTGGTTGTAATAAACCTTGTTCTCACGCTTGCGGCCGGTGAGCACGACATGCGCGGCGTTGATGATGATGACATTGTCACCACAATCAACGTGAGGGGTGTAGGTCGGGAGATGCTTGCCGCGCAAACGCATGGCAACCAAAGTCGCGAGGCGGCCGACAACCAAACCCTTGGCGTCGATCAGCACCCACTTCTTGGTGACCTCGGCGGGCTTTGCCGAAAACGTCTTCATGTGAGGGAATCCGTGAAAATTGCACGTCCGACGCGATCGCCAGACTGGCGCGTTTCTAGATAACGGCCCTTCGTGCGTCAATGGCGAACAGGCAAAAATATACCATAAAAATCAATTGGTTATAAATATGGTGCAATAATACCGTATAAATCACTGAGTATCCGGAATGGAATAGGTCGCCGTCACATGCGCGATCGGATCTGGCGAAGACCCCGACAGCAGGCTGACTTCGCCAACCGCGAGACGCTTGCCGAGCTTCATCAGCTTGGCGGCAGCGAGCACGTCCTGCCCCGGCTGGCCTTTGCGCAGGAAATTGATGGTCAGGCTGGTGGTCACGGCCAATCCAACAGGGCCGATAGCCGAAAGCAGCACCACATACATCGCGAAATCGGCCAGAGCCATCAGCGTGGGCCCCGATACCGTTCCGCCGGGACGAAGCATCTGCTCGCTGTAGGGCTGCCGCAGCAGGCTGGTCGCGCCGTCCGCGCTCTCGATCAAGATGTCCCCGCTGGCAAACGCCTGCGGAAACTCCTTGTGGAGATAGGCTTCGAGTTCGGCGACCGTCATCTTCGGCTTAATCATGAAACCCATATCCTAGAATTGATGTCCTGCCCTGCTCTCGTATGTGACGGCTATGTATCTTAGGGTGAGCAGAATGGCGAGCCCAACCCGCCCAAAGACAAGTTCGAACAAACCGAAGCAGCACGCATAAAAAATGACTTCACAAATCGCCCGATCAGATTCGCTTAGGTCATTGCCGCTGTTACGCGAGACTGTCGACAGCATCGCCGTGCTGACACTCGACTCGCCGTCGTCGCGCAATGCGCTATCGGAGGCCATGATTGCCAGCTTGCAGAGCGAACTCGATTCCATTCGTGACGATAAAAACATTCGCGCCGTGGTGATCGCGGCCAGCGGCAACGTCTATTCGTCGGGCCATCACCTGAAAGAACTCACCGCGCACCGCGCCGACCCAGACAAGGGCCGCGCCTATTTTGCGCAAATGATGACCGCATGCAGCACGATGATGCAGACCATTGTCCATTTGCCGAAACCAGTGGTCGCGGCCGTGCAAGGCGTCGCGACAGCAGCTGGCTGTCAATTGGTAGCAACATGCGATCTTGCCGTCGCCTCCGAGCAAGCAACATTCGCGACGCCGGGCATCGACATCGGGCTGTTCTGTTCAACGCCAATGGTCGCGTTGACGCGCAACATTCCGCGCAAGCAGGCCATGCATATGCTTCTCACTGGCGAGCCAATCTCGGCGCAACGGGCGCAGGAACTGGGTCTCGTCAACAGTGTCGTGCCGGCTGGACTTGAACGGGCGACCGCCATCGAACTCGCAAAGAAGATCGCGCTGAAATCCGCCTACACGCTCAAGATCGGCAAGGAAGCCTTCTATCGTCAGGCAGACATGAGCCTTGCGGATGCCTATACCTACACGGCGCAAGTCATGGCAGAGAACATGATGGCGCGCGACGCCGAGGAAGGCATCGGCGCGTTCATCGACAAACGCGCTCCGAAATGGGAAGACCGCTGAGACTTCTGCAAGACAAGTGAATCGTTCCGACATGCATCATAACACTTACGACGACAGCTATATCCGCAGCATTCTGACCAGCGTGAAATCGATCGCCATGGTCGGCGCGTCGCCGGTCAATGTGAGGCCAAGCTATTTCGCGTTCAAATATCTCGCCGAGCGCGGCTATGACATGATCCCAATCAATCCCGGCCAGGTTGGCAAGAATCTTGTTGGCAAGCCGTTTGTCGGCTCGCTGAAGGACATTGGTCGTCCTTTCGACATGGTGGATGTCTTCCGTAGCTCGGACCGTGCGATGGCGATTGTCGATGAAGCGCTGGCTCTGCCGGTGTTGCCGAAAGTGATCTGGATGCAACTCGGCGTGCGCGACGACGCCGCGGCAACCAAAGCTGAGGCCGCCGGTTTACAGGTCGTGATGAACCGCTGTCCGAAAATCGAATACGCGCGGCTGACATCTGAAATTCAGTGGCTGGGCGTCAACTCACGTACTCTCAGCTCCAAACGTGCGCCAATACCGACCAGCAACATGCGGTTGTCATTGAATCGCAGTAGCGTGGTCGGCGGCGCTACGGCGGCGGCTGATCGCGCCGCCAAGGACAAGAACGACCTGCCTTAAATCCGGCACGGCGCAGAACGAATGTTCATCGCAACTGCGAGATACATCACGTCCATTGCCACTTATCGACGATGGCCGCGAGCGACTTGACGACAGCCACATCCAAACGCAGCATATTCGTTCTCACGCCCGTTCGTGGCGCTCAAAAGGATACCTCATGACGGAAAGATTGCCGGGTTTCTCGACGCTCTCCATCCACGCCGGCGCGCAGCCGGATCCCACCACGGGCGCGCGCGCGACGCCGATCTACCAGACCACGTCCTTCGTATTTAACGATGCGGACCATGCAGCGGCGTTGTTCGGCCTGCAGACTTTCGGCAACATTTATACGCGCATTGGCAACCCGACGAACGCCGTGCTCGAGGAGCGCGTTGCGGCACTTGAAGGCGGCACGGCAGCGCTTGCCGTCGCGTCCGGTCACGCTGCGCAACTCGTGACGTTTCACGCCCTGCTCCAGCCCGGCGACGAATTCATCGCAGCGCGGCGGCTCTATGGCGGCTCGATCAATCAGTTCAATCACTCGTTCAAAAATTTCGGCTGGAACGTCGTTTGGGCCGACACCGACGATGTCTCGACCTTTGAGAAGGCGTTGAGCCCCAAAACCAAGGCGATCTTCATCGAGTCGATTGCCAATCCCGGCGGTACTGTCACCGATATCGAAGCGATTGCCGCCATCGCGCGCAAGGCGGGCGTTCCGCTGATCGTGGACAACACTCTGGCGTCGCCTTACCTCATCAAGCCGATCGATCACGGCGCAGATATCGTGCTGCATTCGCTGACGAAGTTTCTCGGCGGCCACGGCAATTCCATCGGCGGCATCATTGTCGACGCGGGCACGTTCGACTGGTCGCGTGACAACCGCTATCCAGTGCTGAGCGAGCCGCGCCCGGAATATCACGGCATCAAGTTGCAGGAGACCTTCGGCAACTTCGCGTTCGCGATTGCAGCCCGCGTGATCGGCCTGCGCGATCTCGGCCCTGCTTTGTCGCCGTTCAATGCATTCCTGATTCTGACCGGCATCGAGACGCTTGCGTTGCGCGTTCAGCGGCATTCGGACAACGCTAAGGCTGTCGCGGAGTGGCTATCGACGCATCCGGCCGTGGCTTGGGTAAGTTATGCTGGCCTGCCCGGCGACCGCTATCACAATCTTGGGCGCAAATACGCGCCAAAGGGCGCTGGCGCGGTGTTCACGTTCGGTCTGAAAGGCGGATATGACGCGGGCACCAGTCTTGTCTCGAACGTGAAGCTGTTTTCGCATCTCGCGAATGTCGGCGACACGCGCTCGCTCATCATCCATCCGGCGTCGACCACCCACAGCCAGCTCAACGATGAACAGAAAGCGCAGGCCGGCGCAGGCGTTGATGTGGTGCGGTTGTCGGTTGGCCTTGAGGACAAGGAAGACCTGATCGCCGACCTCGATCAGGCATTGAAGGCCTAACAAACGCCGTTACTGTTCTCGAAAAGCGAAATGCAGCGCCGAGCATGGCGCTGCATTTTTCATTGAGCAAAACGATATTTGAAATCAGGTCTTCGCTGCTTGCAGCGCGGCTTTCGCCTTATCCTGCCGAGCCATGCGCGCGTTCCGCTGCACAATCGAGAAAGTAGCGAGCGCGAACAGGATGACGAGAAACTGCGCCGTCAGCGCCTCAAGCGTCGCATTCAGACCGAGTGACTGTAACCAGCCGAAGCTCTTCAACTCCGTCACCGGGACCAGACTCTGCTCCTGGAACTCCTGGATGGCCTCGCCGATGAATTTGATGCCCATGGCGAACAGGAATGCGGACGTAATGATGAACAGCGGCCGCAGCGGAATTTTCTTTGCGATCAGGTTGATGAAATAGAACAAAACCGCGAGGCCCGCAGTTGCGGCAGCAAGACCGGCGAACAATCCGGCGCTCCAGCCGCCTTCGGTCACCGCAAGCGCATTGATGAACAGCACGGTCTCGGCCCCTTCGCGGAAGACTGCGAAAAACGCCAGCGCACCGACCGCCCAAGCGGTTTCCTGCGCCAACGCATTGTCAGCCTTGCTCGCGAGATAATCCTGCCAGCCACGTGGATCCTGCTTCACCATCAGCCAGCCGCTGACATAGAGCATCAGCGCAGCCGCAAAAAGAATGACCACGCCTTCGACGATATCGTTGTGCTGTCCGGAATTCAGGACCGCGAACAGCCACGCCGAAATGATGCTGGCGGCGACGGCGGCAAGCGCGCCTGCGTAAAGTGCTGTCACGCGATGACCGCCTCCGACCTTGCGGAGATAGCCTGCAAGCGCCGCAATCACGAGCATGGCTTCAAGCCCCTCGCGCAGCAAAATGACGGAGGACTGGACGAATGCGTTCGACATGAATGACCTTATCGGGTGAGCGACTTACGATGCGTCGTTTTATCGCGGTGCACGCGGAAATCAAAGTACGGTCGCGGAACACCCTATTGTGAAATGCACGCGAATCTTGAGAAAGGCCTGAAAATCCGGCATTTACGAGTGACGCTAACTTTTAGAATAGTTCGATTTTGTCATCTCTGTTAGGCGACGAGGCGCAGCTTTGCAGGCTTGGATTCAAGCGACGTTCTGCCCAACCGCTCCACCTGGAATAGCGCCAGCGTAAGAACGATGATCGCGATGCCCTGGTGGGCCAGCCCGAGATCGATCGGAACCTGATTGAGCAACGTAAGAATTCCGATGACGGCCTGCACGATCATTGCCGACATTACCCAAAGCGCGCCCGAAACGACGGCGGGACTCGCGCGCGAGCGGACCGCGTCAATCGCATGGATGATAGCGACGACAAGAAGCGTATAGGCGATCATGCGGTGGCTGAATTGCACCGTTAGCGTGTTGTCGAAAAAATTCCGCCACCACGGAGATTCGAAAAAAAGCCGATCCGCCGTCGGAATGAATGCGCCATCGATCAGCGGCCAGGTATTAAACACGCGGCCTGCGCGCAGTCCCGCGACCAGCGCACCGAAGTAGAGCTGTACAAACAACAGCAGAAGCAAAATTCTGCCGGTGATTTTTACACGTGACGATGCGGGAGACGGCGGGACGCTCTGCAACCGCCGCAATGTCCACACGATCGCGGAAAAAATGAAGAGCGCGAGCATGAAGTGAAGCGCGAGGCGATACTGCGACACCGACACTCGCTCGGTGAGGCCCGACTTCACCATCCACCAGCCGAGTGCGCCTTGCAGCCCGCCGAGCGCGAAGATGATCCATAGCCGCCGTTTGAGTTCGGGTGAAAAATATCCGCGCCATAGAAACCATAGAAAAGGTAGCAGGAAGACCGCGCCGATCACACGCCCCAGCAAACGATGACCCCACTCCCACCAGAAGATGGTTTTGAATTCGGCAAGGCTCATGCCGCGATTCATTTCGCTATATTGCGGAATGGTCTTGTAGGCTTCGAATTGCCTGCTCCATTCCGCATCGGTGAGCGGCGGCAGCGTGCCCGTGACGGGTTTCCATTCGACAATCGACAGACCGGATTCGGTAAGCCGGGTCGCGCCGCCAACCATCAGCGTGCATACGATCAACGCGGCAACCACGATCAGCCAAGCGCGGACATAGCGCATACCGTCAGTTCCGGCTCGTCCGTCGATGGCTGTCAAAGTCATGGTATTAAATGCGGCCTTGAAAGGATTTTTGCGGTCCTTATAGTCCCCGCACTTTCCCACGCAATACATTACGCAGCAACGGGCCGCACAATTCCGTCATGAAAATCCGCACGCGAAAACTCATCGGAACAATTGGGCTGCTCGTATTGGTGATCGTGTGGTCGCTGACCGGAATGGCCGTCGCCCAGATGCCATGGCTGGCCGCGTCGAAACTCGCTCAGGTGCTGTTTTATGTGGTGGCCGGCCTCGGCTGGGTGCTGCCCGCCATGCCTCTCATCGCGTGGATGTCGCGGCCCGATCCTCAACTGTAACTGATCGGAGCTTCCGGCGCTGGCTTCGGCTCGCTCCGCGTTGTGATGCCTGACAACAGGACTCGCAACACGCGCAACGATTGCGAGCGCCCGTCCCACCCGATGCGCGGCAGGGCCATGAGGTTCGACTGGCCCTCAAACCCGATCACGCCCGGATGCGCCGTTACCGCGCTCACAAATCCTGCCTCACGTGCCAGCAACAGATCGCGCGCACCGAAGCTGCACTTCTCGCCGAACGGATAAGCAAAATGACGGCAGGAATGGTCGAGCGCAGTTTCCAGCACCGTGCGGCCCATCGTCATTTCACGTAGCGCGAGGCTGCCCTTTATTTTCGCCAAATTGGGATAATTGACAGTCGCGCTGCCGATAGTCGCCTGCGGATCGCGCGCCAGTTTGGCCAGGTCTTGCCACGTCAATGTCGTGTCGCGCGACACCGCATCGAGATCGACGCTATATCGGCCGCACAGATCGCCGATAGCCGCCGCAAGGTCCGCCGGAGGCAGTGAATGCAGCCAGCCGTGAAGATAGTCGTAAAGCTGATACTTCTCGGCGAGTGACGACGCGTTGAAATGTCTCTCGGCACGATCGATCACCAGACCGATCCGGGTATGGCGTGCAACGACCTGCTCGAGCGCGAGCCACCATGCTTTGCCGATCCCATCAACAAAGCCTGTCGGGATGTAGAGGGCGAACGGCGCGCGATGCTTCGATAGCAAAGGATAGGCATGAGTCATGAAGTCGCGGTGGCCGCCGTCGAAAGTCAGGCAAACAAAGCGACGCTCGATGGATTTCCGCTGTGCCCGCTCAATGGCGTCGTCGATGGAAAGGATATCGAAACCCCATTTCCCAAAAGCCAGAACGGCGCTCTCAAGAAATTGAGGGGTAATCTCGTAGGACTTCAGCGGCTGAAAGCGGCCGTCAAGCCGCGGGCGGACGTGCTCAAACCTCAGAATGACACCGGCGCCGCCCGTGCGGCTCTCCACGATACGCGCCGCACCGCTGAAATAGGCCAATTCCAAGCCGATATTCGCCAGCATGCTCCTCTGCAATTGCAAATCTCTGTCCTCTCGCCGCGCACCGGCTGTCCGGCTGCACCGCCATAGTCATTACTCTTTGTTGACATTTCTTTGAATAAGGTCGGCCAAAGCCCTTAAATCGCGCAATGTCCCAACTCAGGTCCACCTATGGCCACGGCTGCAGCACTTCACGGACCCGACGAATATTCGCATTCAGGCGCAGGCCGCATCACGCGTGTTGAGGTCTTGCGCGACATGGCCGCCGCGGAAATCCGCTGGCGCATGTTCGAAAATGATGGATACCTCGCGACGCCCTATCAGCGGTTCGAACTTCTGAGTGCCTGGCAGCAGACCATCGGGCGCGACGAAGGTGCCACGCCCTTCGTGGTCGTCGCTTACGATTCCGACGAACAGCCTCTGATGCTGTTGCCGCTTGTGGTCAACCGCGAGCATGGCGCCAAGGTTGCCCGCTTCATCGGTGGCAAGCATCCGACATTTAACATGGCGCTCTGGCAGCGCGGTTTCGTGGAAGCCGCGACGCGGGACGATGTCGATACCATTCTGGCGGCGATCCACGACCAGCCGGAGCATGTCGATGTGCTTGCGTTTGCCCAGCAGCCAGAGCGCTGGCGCGGCATCGTGAATCCCATCGCGGCCTTTTCAGGCCAGCCTTCAACAAACCCCTGCCCGCTGATGACAATGGTGCCCGGCTGCAAGCCCGAGGATCGCATCAGCACATCGACACGGCGGCGCTTGCGGAACAAGGAACGCAAGCTGCAGGCCCTTCCGGGCTATCGCTATCTGGTCGCGACCACGGACGACGACATCAACCGGCTGCTGGACGCGTTTTTCGCCATCAAGCCGCAGCGCATGGCGCTGTCAAAGCTACCGGACATTTTTTCGGACGCAGCCACCGTCGCATTCGTGCGGCAGGCCTGCCTCGCGCGACTGCCGGACGGCAGCCGCGCCATCGAGGTTCATGCCCTCGAATGCGACAGCGAGGTCATTTCCATCTTCGCCTGCGTTGCGGATGGCGAGCGCTTCTCGACCATGTTCAATACCTACACGATCTCGGAGAATGCACGTTACAGCCCGGGATTGATCCTGTTGCGTTACATGATCGATCACTTCGCCGAGCGCGGCTACAGCTCGGTGGATTTCGGTGTCGGCTCTGACGAATACAAGCTGACATTCTGCAAGGACAACGAACCGTTGATCGACGCCTACATTCCGCTGACTGCGCTTGGAAAGCTTTCAGCGATTGGAATGTCCTCGCTGACCCACGCCAAACGGCTGGTCAAGCAGAACCCTGCTTTGATGCACATGGCGCAGCTTCTGCGTAACGCCGTCTCACGTTAATTTCTTTGAATTGCCTGCCGCTCTCAAGCGGCAGCGATACGCTCGCCCGGCGCACCAAGCGTCATCGCTTCGGGCGCTTGAGCGAGGATCGTCACCCCGTCAAAACCGGACGCCAGAAGCTGTCTCCGCATCGTGTCCCGTGCGGCTGCCGTAATCGCAGGGTCCGGAATAATAACGGCATGCGCTTGCGATGCGATAACCGCCGCCGGCAAGTCCGACGCCGTTCCGGCATCCAGCACTACATAGTCATAGGCGCGCGATAGGGCATCGATTGCGAGGTTGACGCGCGGCAGTTGCAGAAGCTGACGCTGCGTGGCGTCGCGCCCTGCCCCGACGATATGAACGCCGGACGAGCGATCTTTGGTGATGATCTGACCGAACGAAGCCTCACCCTGCATCAGCTCGGTCAGGCCGGGAGCAGCCGGATCGGAGGAGACGGCTGCGAGTGTTGGAGATGTCATGGCGAGATCGATCAGCACGACCTTGGCGTTCCGCGACAAAGTCCGGGCCAAAATCAGCGCCGTCAGCGTGACGCTGCCCTCCTGCTCCGCACCGATCACGGTGATCTTGCGGGCACCGTCCCGATCATCGCTGAACGATTCCGCAAGATACTCGATCTCAGAACGCTCAACCGGACCGGTTGGGAGCGCGAATTGACGAGACTGCGCAGCGGGCGCGCGGGCCGCAATCAGGCGCGGCGCGGTCATGCGCAGCAGTTCGCCTGTGGTGATGTAGCCTGCGCTCAGCATGAACATGGCGAGCGTTGCGATCAGCACGATCGGCAGCTTTTTCGGGAAAGCCGGGGTGTTTGACACGATAGCACGGGAAATGATCCGGCCATCCGCAGGCGCAGCATCCATGTTCTCGCGCGCTGTGGCTTCGCGGTACTTGGCGAGATACGATTCCAACAGGTCACGCTGCGCTTTTGCTTCGCGTTCATAAGCGCGCAGTTGCACATCCTGACCGTTGTTGGACGTTGCCTGACGCTTCAACTGATCGAGACTGCCGTTCAAACCATCAACACGCGCACTGGCGATACGAGAATCGTTTTCAAGCGAGCGGGAAATCTTGCCGGCCTCCTCGCGGATTTGCCGGTCGATATCTTGAATCTGTGCTTTCAATTCCTTGATGCGCGGATGGCCACCCAGCAACGTCGAGGATTGTTCGGCAAGCTGCGCACGCAACGTAACGCGCTGTTCCGACAGGCGGCGAACCAGTTCCGAGTTCAAAACTTCGGAGGCCTCGATGGGCTTGCCACTCTGGAGCATCTCGCGGATCAGACGCGACTTCGACTCGGCGTCCGATTTCAGGGCACGGGCATTGTTAACCTGCGAGTTCAATTCACCGAGCTGCTGGTTCGACAGCGAAGTGTTGTTGGTGCCGATAAAAAGGCTCGACTTGGAACGGAATTCCTCCACCCGCGCCTCGGCATCCGCGACCTTCTTGCGAAGACCTTCGATTTCAGTGAGCAGCCACTGCGAGGCCGACTTGGCCTGATTGCGGCGCGCATCCTGCTGAAGCAGAAGATAGCCGTCTGCAATGGAGTTGGTCACACGCGCCGCGAGGTCGGGATCGCTTGACTGGAATTCAATGACCATGACCCGCGACTTGTCGACTGCATAAGCCGTCAGCCGATCGTAATACGCTTCAAGCACCCGCTCCTCAGGCGTCATCCTGAAAGGATCGCGCACGATGCCGAACAGCGCGAGGATCGAGCGCAATGGCGAAACGCCGCGCAACACCGGATCGAATTCCGGGAATTCGCCGAGTTTATTTTCCTTGATAACCTCACGCGCCAAATCACGCGACAACAGCAACTGGACCTGGCTGGTGACGGCTTCCGCGTCGAGGCTGGCGCGCTCTTCGGAGCGCTCGCCATTGGGTCGAAGAAACACGTTCTCCCGCCCGTCGATCAGAATACGCGCTTCTGATTTGTAGCGCGGCGTGACCATGTTGACAGCAAGCAGCGATAGGATGAAGGCGAGCGCGGTCGGCAAGAGAATCCACATCCGCTTGCGCACCAGCGTCTGCCAGACTGCACGAAGGTCCAAGTCACCAAGTTCAGGAGGTGCTGCGACGGCAGCGGCTGGCTGAACGGCCTTCGGCGGGATCGGCGCAGCGGAGCGTGCGGCGAATGCTGGGGCCCTCGACGAGGCCTTGCTCTTCCAGTCACGCCAGAACGAAAAACGCATCACTTACTCCCACCGCACGCAACTGCATCCAAGCAATGTTGCAGTCCTCACCGCACGATTAGAATTGATTAAGGTTGCTGGCGGGTTAATCGAGGCCTGTTTGGCGCTTGTTTGCGTGTCATCACAACCCAGCAAAATTACGCTTTATTAACCATGAAAGCCCTTAATCAGAATCGGAATTTCATTCTGGATTTGTCATGCCGAGCCGCCTGCCGCGCCTCTTGTTTGCCCTCGTTGCGCTCGCGGTATCGGGCTGCATGCGGCCGACCGCCCCGGTCGTAATGCAAACAGGAACTCTCGACACGATTGCCTACGGCGAAATTCAACCGGTTCGTGCCGTCGAAGTCCCGACCGTGGCCGCGTATGCCGCCGTCGATGAACCCTATCGTCTGGATTCCGGCGACAAGCTGCGGATCGTCGTTTACGGGCAGGAAGGCCTCACCAACACCTATGCCGTCTCTGCTGGCGGGTCGATCACGATGCCGCTGATCGGCGCTGTCCGCGCGCGTGGTCTGACCCCGGCTCAACTCGCCGCTTCCGTCACCGCGCGATTGAAGAACGGTTACCTGCGCGAGCCCTATGTCGCAGCCGAAGTAGAAACCTACCGCCCGTTTTTCATTCTCGGCGAGGTCGCAGCCCCCGGACAGTATCCGTATGTGCCGAACCTGACTGTTGAAAGCGCGGTCGCCATCGCGGGCGGCTTCACACCTCGCGCGCAGCGCGACGGCGTAAAGCTCACCCGAACAATGGACGGCGGAACGTCCGTCGCACTCGTGCCGCCCGCAACACTGATGAAGCCAGGTGACACTATTGTCGTTGGCGAGCGCTGGTTCTGAGAATGACGGATACGCCCAATCAACCGCTTCGTATCCTGCACGCGGTCCGCGCGCCCGTGGGCGGCATTTTCCGCCACATCCTCGATCTCGCTGCGGGACAGGCAGAACGTGGCCACCATGTCGGCATTCTTGCCGATAGCCTGACCGGCGGCGAACGCGCCGACGCGGCGCTTAAGGAAATCGGCCCGAAACTCAAACTTGGCGTGTATCGGCTGGCCATCCGCCGCGAGCCACACCCCATCGACTCCGTAGCGGGACTGCATTTCCTGCGTCTTGCCCGCTCGCTCAAGCTCGACGTGCTGCACGGTCACGGCGCAAAAGCCGGGGCTTTCGTTCGCTTGAAAGGCAAATCGAAAAAAACGATCCGTGTTTACACGCCTCACGGCGGGTCCCTGCACTACCCGCCCAACACGCTCAAGGGGCAAGTCTATGCGCGGCTCGAGCGCGCGCTCATGAACCGGACCGACCTGTTTCTGTTTGAGAGCGCCTTTGCGCGCGATACCTATCAGCGCGTCATCGGCAAGCCGTCCGGGCTCGTGCGCTGCGTGTTCAATGGCGTGACCGCATCTGAATTCGATCCTGTGCCCGTGGCGGCGGATGCCACCGACCTCGTCTATGTCGGAGAATTTCGTGAGATCAAAGGCGCGGACCTGCTGCTCCAGGCGGTCGCCCGGTTACATGCTGATGGCAAACCTATCACCCTGACACTGGCAGGCGATGGCGAAGAGACTGAGAACCTGAAAGCCCTCATTGCCAAGCTGAACCTCGGCGACGCCGTGCGCTTCATCGGGCACGTCAAAGCGCGCTATGGTTTCTCGAAAGGAAAGCTGCTGGTAGTTCCTTCGCGGGGTGACTCGATGCCTTACGTAGTCATCGAAGCCGCGGCTGCCGGTGTCCCGCTCATCGCCGCAAGCATCGGCGGTATTCCCGAGATTCTTGGCCCATTCACGAGCGGGCTGTTCGTCGGCAACAGCATCGGCGCTATGGCAGACGCCATCGAAACCGCCCTCGCCGACATGGATGCGACGCGGGAACGCGCCAGATCCCTTCGTGAACGCGTCTTCGTTCACTTCTCGCAAAAGGCGATGGTCGAAGGCATCCTAAATGGATACCGCGACACGTTTAACGCGCGTTAACCCACATTTACCAGCGATAACCAATTCTTGCGATTTGTTGGCTAGGCATGACGCGGGGAGCCTTTGTTTCCCGTAGCTCGTCCTATATTTGGCGTGCACATGTGGAAGTGAATCGTGGAACCAATCGACGCCAGAACCATGATGAACGCGGCAGCGGCGACCGCAAGCGCGGCTGCCGACGGAATGCCGCGGCAAGAGCGCCGCAAGCGGCTCTCTCCTGCGGCCCTTGAACTGGCCAATCAGAAAGTCCGCAACGCATATTCTCCAATCGTCATCAACGGCGTCGTCCGGATCATCGATTTCGTCTTGCTGAGCCTGGTCGGCCTGGCGATCTATCTTGCTTACGTGCACCCGCTGGACGGTTTTTCTTGGGGATACGTCGTCTCGATCTTCATCGTCGCGGCCAGCGCTGTGGTCAGCTTCCAGGCCGCCGAAATTTACGACATTCAGGTTTTCCGTGGCCAGCTTCGGCAGATGACGCGCATGTTATCATCGTGGGCACTGGTGTTCCTGGTTTTCATCGGCATCTCGTTCTTCGCGAAGCTCGGCGACGCGATCTCGCGCGTCTGGCTCTCGACATTTTTCATCATCGGGTTGGCGTCCCTCATCGCAGAGCGCCTCGTACTTCGCACGCTGGTTCGGCAATGGGCGCGTGACGGCCGTCTTGACCGGCGCACCATCGTCGTCGGATCGGACGAGAACGGAGAAAATCTGATCCGCGCCCTGAACGCGCAGGACGACTCCGACATTCACGTGCTCGGCGTATTCGACGACCGCAACGACTCCCGCGCGCTCGATACCTGTGCCGGCGCACCGAAGCTCGGCAAGATCGACGATATTCTCGAATTCGCACGCCGCACGCGCATCGATCTCGTGCTGTTCGCGCTTCCTATTTCGGCGGAAACCCGCATCCTCGACATGCTGAAGAAGCTCTGGGTGCTGCCGGTCGATATTCGGCTCTCGGCCCACACCAACAAGCTGCGCTTCCGTCCCCGCTCCTATTCCTATCTCGGTGAGGTGCCCACGCTCGATGTTTTCGAGCAGCCGATCACCGACTGGGACATGGTGCTGAAATCGGCTTTCGACCGCGTGGTCGGCGCTGTCATTCTGATTTTGCTCGCGCCCTTGATGGCGCTTGTCGCACTAGCGATTAAACTCGACAGCCCCGGTCCCGTGCTGTTCCTGCAGAAACGATACGGCTTCAATAACGAGCGCATCGACGTGTTCAAGTTTCGCTCGCTGTTTCACGATCAGGCCGATCCGCTAGCCGCTAAGGTCGTCACCAAGGGCGATACGCGCGTGACCCGCGTGGGACGCTTCATCCGCAAAACAAGCATCGACGAACTGCCGCAGCTCTTTAACGTCGTGTTCAAGGGCAACCTTTCGCTGGTCGGCCCTCGTCCTCATGCCGTGCAAGGCAAGCTGCAAACCCGCCTGTTCGACGAAGCGGTGGACGGCTATTTTGCGCGTCACCGCGTCAAGCCCGGTATTACTGGCTGGGCGCAAATCAACGGCTGGCGCGGCGAAGTGGACAGCGAAGAGAAAATTCAGAAGCGCGTCGAGTTCGACCTCTACTACATCGAGAACTGGTCGGTTCTGTTCGACCTTTACATCCTCTTCAAGACACCGTTTGCCCTCATCAAGGGCGAGAACGCCTATTAGAACGTGACGCGGGACTGCCTGAAGCGGCATCCGCATCACGAGTAAACCGAGTATCGCGCAGCATGCGCGAAGAGGATGACTGTTTTCATGGCTTCGATCGCGGCGACAGATCGCGCGCTCTCCGCCTCGGCGACGCCGCCCGGCGTGGCGCAGATTCAGCGCGGGCTGATGTGGGCTGTCGGCGCAGGCGGCGCCATCGTCTTCATCGAGCCAAGTCCCTATGAAATCGCAACACTAGTTGCACTGGTGTTTTTCTACGCGACCGGCTTGCGCATGCGCCCGGCTTTTGTGCCACTAGTCGCCATGCTGTTCCTGCTGAATATCGGCTACACGATCTGCTCCATCCACCTGATGGACAAATCTGAAATCATCAACTGGATTTCGACGTCCTGGTACATGGCAGTGACGGCATTCTTCTTCGCGCTTGTGCTTGCCGACGATACTGCCGAACGGCTCGAATTTCTGCGGCGTGGACTGATTGTCGGCGCGCTGATCGCGTCGCTTGCAGGCATCGCCGGATATTTTCATCTGGTGCCAAGCCGTGGCTACGACCTTTTCACGCTCTACAGCCGTGCCCGCGGCACGTTCAAAGACCCGAACGTGCTCGGAGCGTACTTGATCCTGCCAGCGCTGTTTTTGCTTCAAAGCGTCGTTACGCAAACCTTCCGGAAGTCATTCTGGAGCGCCGTTGCGCTCGCCATCGTCAGCCTGGCGGTTCTGCTGGCCTTCTCACGTGCATCATGGGGTATGCTTGTAGGCTGTTCGGCCTTCATGCTGCTGCTGATGTACATGACGGCGCAAACGCGGGCACAGCGCAGCCGGATCGTGGTGATGGCAAATGCCGCTGCCGCATTTGCGGTTCTTATCGTTCTGGTGCTGCTGTCGTTCGACTCTATCGCCCAACTTTTCAAGGAGCGTGCGAGCCTCACACAAAGCTATGACAGCGGACGCTTCGGACGCTTCGGACGGCATGCGCTCGGCTTCCAGATGGCGCTCGATCTGCCGATGGGAATCGGGCCGCTGCAATTCAACAAGTTTTTTCCTGAAGACACGCACAACTCGTTTCTCAACGCATTCATGTCCGGCGGCTGGCTTGCCGGGGCATGCTTCCCGGCTCTGGCGTTCACAACTGTCATTATGGGCTTCAAGCTGATCTTCGTTCGCGTTCCGTGGCAGCTTCCGTATCTCGCAATCTTTTCAACATTCGTGGGTACGGTTCTGGAGGCGTTCATCATCGACGTCGATCACTGGCGTCATTTCTGGATGATGCTGGGAATCATGTGGGCGATGTTCGCAGCGGCTCATGCTTACACTTATAAGAAATCGCGAACCTCTGCGGTCGCGGCCTAGTTATCAATGCGCTGATGCACCTGCACTTTTCGTAAGTGCAGGTGCTGCATGAATAGGCATTCACCAGATATCCTTTTTCCTGAAGGAACATCGAGCGTCCTTTGTCGTTGGAGCCGCGGGCAGACAACGAGGAGGACTATGATGCGTAGAACCTATTTAACGTCGGTCGCTGCTGCGGCTTTGATTGCAACAGCTGGAATGGCAGCCGCACAGGCTCCAAACAACGCTCCAAATGCTCCGGCAGCAACGCAATCCGCGCCTTCGGCAGCACCGGTAGCTCCCGCTGAGCGGGCGGCGCCAATGAATCGGGACAGTTCGTCCGGCTCCCGTGTGCAGGATGATGGCATGAAGGGCGGCCAGCAAGCTGAGGATCAGAAGCCAGGTGGCAAGGCTGCCGACACCAACATGAACCGTTCGAAGGAAGGCATGTCGAAAGACGGTATGAAAGCCGACCAGAAAAATGCCGCTGACAAGAACGGAATGAAGTCTGATCAGAAGAACGCCGGTGACAACAAGGCCGGCACGACAACGGGTCAGGCCGGCGCAGGCGCGAAATTGACAACCGAACAGCGCACGACCGTTCGGACGTCGATCACCAAGCAGAACATCAGGCCTGCCACGAATATCAACTTCTCAATCAACGTCGGCACGCGCGTTCCGCGTACCGTGGGATTCCATCCGCTTCCTGTCGAGGTCGTGACGATCTACCCGGACTGGCGCGGCTACGAGTTCTTTCTCGTGAACGACCAGATCGTGGTCGTGAATCCGCGCACGCTGGAAATCGTCGCGGTCTTGGACGCTTAAGTTCAACTAGCTGAATAACAGAAAGGGCCAGTCACATCGACTGGCCCTTTTCTTTTGGCTCCTGAATGAACGGTCGGGTTTTAACGCAGCCGTCCGCGGCCGACATCGTAAGTCCACGATCGGCGACCGCTGCTAAAGACGACGCGGGAGAATTGTAGAGACTTGGCCTGCTCCGGAATTTTCGCGGTCTCGACCAACTGCATCGCCATCTGTTTGGTCATGTGAGGCGACATAAAGCGAACGGTGTTGTTTCCGCGACCCGACGCGTCGACGCGCATTCCGTCATCGCGCATCCGCTCACCCATCTCGTGAACGTAAAGCTGACGATTGGCGATGGCCGCAATCTGAACCGACGGCTGCAAAATGCTATACTGCATCATCCGCATCATGTTCGCCGCATCGAGTGCCTGACCGTTGGAAGGATCGGCCGCAGCAGCCATCTGGAGTCGCAATTCGAGGCTTCGAAACGCCGACAGCGAGACCTGCGTTTTGCTGCGGCCTCGTTTGTAATCCTCATAGCTTGATTTGAGCGAATTCGCTTCGGCCAGCAGCTTGTCCAAAGCCGCTTTGTTTTCTGCGGCCTTCTGCTCCGCTGGTGACAGCGGCGGTGCTTCGGACGGAGCGACAGTCGCGGTATCTGGCTGCGCCGGAGATGTCGTGACCGGCGCACTTGCCGGAATCGTTGCAGGTGACTGGACCACAGCAACCGGTGGAGCAACAGCTGCAGTCGGAGATGTTTGGCCGGATACGATTCCCCCGGCCACAAGTCCTGCCGCGATCCCAAGCGTCAGAATTAATGTTTTGCGTGGCGCCACATTCGCACCCAATCGTTTGAATGGATCGAGACCTAATCTCGGTCTGCGCATGTCAACGCATCAAGCAGAGCTTCGTTCTGTCTTTTGGATAAAATAGTTGGGATCAACTCTGGGCTGGCTGGTGCTGCTTCGCAGCATAATCCCCAAGTTCGGTTAGCAATCACCTGCCTGCCTTACCACTTCTCGCCAAAGGGCCGGATCTCGGTTTCGAATGTCCATGCATCCCGAGGCTGCTGATAAAGCTGCCAATAGGTCTCGGCGACGGCCGCCGGGCGCATCAGACGGTTCGGATCAAGATTCTGGATCGCATCTTTGCCTTCTCGATTGGTGATGAGCTGACGCACCCACTCGGTATCGACACTCGAATCGATGATGAGATGAGCGACATGAATGTTTTTCGGCCCAAGTTCGCGAGCGATGGATTGAGCGACGGCGCGCAGTCCGAATTTTGCGCTTGCAAAAGCAGAGAAGCCTGAGCCGCCCCGAAGGCTGGCCGTGGCTCCGGTAAAGAAGATCGCGCCCTTGCCACGGGGCAACATCACGCGCGCGGCCTCGCGGCCAGCAAGGAAGCCGGAATAACAGGCCATCTCCCACACCTTGCGAAATACCCGCTCGGTGGTGTCCAGAATCGGGAAATTGACATTGGCTCCGATGTTGAAAATGCAGACTTCCAGCGGCGCGTGCTTGTCGGCGTCGGCAATGAAAGCGGTGATCTCGTCTTCCTTGCGTGCATCGAGCGAGCGCGCAACGATCTTGCCGCCTGCCGCTTCGATTTCCGCGACAAGCGGCGCGAGCTTTTCGCCCTGACGCCGTCCGGCGAAAACGGTGAAGCCTTCGGCCGCAAACTTCTTCGCGATTTCACCGCCGATGAAATCCCCCGCGCCGATCACGGCCACGGTCGCGTTTCGTTTCTGCACGATCTTTCTCCACGGCGAGAGTTAAAAGCCGAATTCCAATGTCAGGCTGATTTTCCGGTTTTGCCGTCAAGTTGCTCGACGATCGATTCTTCGACGTCGCGAACCTGATCCTTGCCGAAGAACATTTCCTTGCCGACGAAAAAGGTCGGCGAGCCGAATGCACCACGCGCGACCGCATCGCTTGTAACATCCACTAGCTTCTTTTTGACATCGTCCTGCTGCGCCCGCGCGTAGAGCCGGTCGATGTCGATGCCCGATGACAAAAACGCATTTCGGAAGATGTCCGGATCGTCCATTTTCTTCGGTTCCTCCCACATGTGATGGAAGGCAGCCTGGAAGTAAGGCTCGAACATATTCTCCATCTTCGCCGCCGTCGCGACGCGCATCAGCGTCAAGGTATTGACCGGGAAAAACGGATTCATCTTGAATTTGGTGATGCCGTATTTGCGGATGAACCGCTGCATCTCGATCGCTTGATATTCAGGCTTGTTCTTGATGCCGTGAAACTGCTCGAACGGCGACTTGTTGTTCGTGGCCTTGAACACGCCGCCAAGCAGAACGGGTTCGTAGTCGAACTTCACGCCGGTTCGCTTCTCGATGCCCGGCAAGGCCTGCTCTGCCAAATAGGAATTCGGACTACCAAAATCGAACTGAAACTCGACTTTCAAAGGGCTGGTCACGGCAATTTCCTCCATGAGCAGGTCATCTTCCGCACCGCCTGCTCTTCAATAAAAACATTCTTACAGTTCTAAAATCGAACTGTCAATTCAAACAGTATTCTTCTGTTTCGCTGAGGCGGTACGCAGAATTTAAGACTTTCCTCGATCTCAGTACCTATTTAGAATGTAGCTTTCCAAGTCATTGCCATATTATCAATTTCGAGACTCAAGCCTTCCGGAGAAAATTATGAGATGGGACGAACTTGAGGACGAGCCATGTTCTATGGCCCGAACCATCGGCGTTATCGGCGACCGATGGAGTCTCCTCATACTGCGCGAATGCTTTCTGCGGACCCGGCGGTTCGAGGCATTTCAGTCAGCGCTTGGAATCACGCGTCACCTTTTGGCAGAGCGGCTCAAGAAACTGGTGCGCCTCGGCGTGCTGCGCCGCGTGCCTTATCAAGATTCTCCGAAGCGTCATGAGTACATTCTGACCCAGAAGGGGCTCGATCTCTATCCGATCATGATGGCGATCGTTCACTGGGGCGATGTGCACATGGTGGACGAGCGCGGCCGCCCGCTGCTGCATCAGCATGACAAATGCGGCAAGAACTTCAATCCCGTCCTGGTTTGCTCGGAGTGCGGTGATCCGCTGATGGCGAAGGAAGTTCACGTCCATCCCGGCCCCGGCGCTCGCCCGAGACCCGTCGCGACTCCTAAACCTGCAAGAGCAAAAATCTTGCGAGCGAAAAACGGCGGCAAAGCAGCTTAACGGGCCGCAGAATCCCTCGACGAAATGACCGGCGGCGAACTTTATTTCGCCGCGGGTGGCGGAATGAGCACCGCGAAAATCTGAGACGGAACTCCGTCTTGTCCCCACAGCCGTGGTTGCACGGTAAAGTCAAAACTGACCGCGCCCGGTGTCGCAGCGGCAACCTGTTTCGACCAGGCCAGACATGAGGCCTCGTCCGGCAAACACATCGTCGCCCACCCTGCCCGCAATTGTGCATCGGTCGGCTTCTGCCATCCCAAATATGCGGGATGGTCGGAACCATAGAACGCGAGCGCCATTGCGAGCGCCTCGCCGTTTGTCGCTTTCAATGGCTCTGGCGTGAGCTGACGCCAGCGTTGAGTGACTTCTTGGGCGGCGAGCCGGTAATAGTTTCGCCCCTCCTTATAGGGATGCGTGTTCCGGTAATAGGCATGCACGGGTGCCGCCACGACGGCACACATTGCAAAGGCGAGAATGCCGAGAGCCAGCCTCCGGGTTTCCACGCGATCAACCGGAAACTTGGCCGCACAAACCGCAACGAGCACGAAGGCAAAAAGTCCCGGCGACGCCCAGACCGGACTCAGCGAGCTTTTTAAAACGACACTGACAATCGGTGGCGTCACGACAGCACCGATTGCAACCAGAAGCAAAAGCAGCAAGCCGCTATCCAATGATTTCAATCCCAGCAGATAACCGGAAAACCGCGAACGGATCATCACGCACCAGATGACAAGCGGCAACGCGAGTGTGGCTATCAGTCCGAGCAGGAAGCTCACACCGGATAAAAACGAGCGCCCGGCCGTCATACCGCCATGCACGCCCAATGCATAATCGAAAGGCCCGACGTTATTCGCCGCCAGCCAATAGACGTGAGGCGCCAGCAACAACAGGCCTGCTCCGCTGGAAATCCACGGTGCAGATGAGGTGAAATAGGAGCGCCGCCCGGGATGGCAGATAGCAGCAAACACAAATCCCGCGATCAGGAACGCCGAATAGTATTTGCCAAGCATGGCCGCTGCGGCAGCGAGCCCTGCTGCAACCGCCCATGCGGGATGACGCGTTTCGAACGATTTCATGAAGCAGTAAATCGCAAGCGGCCATACGGCAAACAGAACAGAGTTTGCGTTAAAGCGCTGTGCCTCGAATTGATAGACTGGAAGCAACATCAGCAACAGCAACACGATGACACGCTTGTCACCGCGCGCATACCGCCTGGTTATCAGATCGACCATCCAGAGCGCTACCGCCGAATTGACCATCGCCATCAGTTGATAGGACCAGTCTCGCGCCGGGAAAATAAACGTCCAGAGATACGATACCGAGCCCATCAAAGGCGGATGCTTGAGACCTCCCCAGGCCGGAGCGCGTCCAAGGGTCCAAACTTCGAGAACGTCCGGATGAAGGCCGGCGTTGACATAAGCGAGAGCGAGATATGCCGTCCACAAGGCGACAAAAATCGCCAACATGAGAGGAATGGCCCATCCCTCTTCAACGCCGTCTAGCCATTTATCGAGCATCGAGCCTCGCACATGAGTTGAGCCATTAGCCGGGCGAGTGCGGCTTCGGCCTCAATCGTGATATCCGCGCCAATACGCTTTCGGCGAACCATGTCAGATTGACCGGCGCTTCGACAATAATGCCCCGCAAAATCGTCCACACACTCAACGCGCTGACAGCCGCCAGCATCGCATATTGAAGGTAGATCGGAGTGGAGCTTGCAACCCCCGCTGTTGAAAATCCGAAGCCCGCAATACGCACCACAAGGACGGTCAGTATGATCATGGCAATCGCGAAATTTCGGTTCTGCCGTGTCGTGCGCGGCGCACCGAGGATCGCGAACGCGATCAGAACGAAGACCACCGGATAGATCGGCGCAAATAGCCGGTCATGCAACTCCGCGCGAAATTCGCCGGGCACTTTTTTGAAAACAGGATCGTCGGGCTGAGGCGAAATAAGGTCGCCCAGCCTGCGTTCGCGCGGACCGTAGGTTATATTTTGCACCGTGTTCGAGAATTGCGACAGGTCGAACGCGTAGCTGCTGAACGCGACCATAGCGGGGTCTCGTTTTCCCGCCTCGAAGCGCTGCAGGTTGCCTGCCTGCAAAATGAGAAAAGAGCCCCGCGCGTCTTTCTGAACCGCACCGCGATCCGCAAGGATGTCGATCCGCTCGGCAGGATTTCTCTGATCGTCGATAAAAATTCCAACCAGAAGGCCGCCCGGCTGCCGTCCCTGGATTCGGAACGTCAACGCACCCAATTTTGTGAATTCGCCGGGCCGCAGAATATTGGTCAACACATCCGCGCCGATCTCGGCCTGCCATTTCCGGAGCGCGCCAAGAGATGCCGGTGCGAGATAAATCGAAAGCGACGCGACAAGACAACTCACCAACAGCGCTGCGATCAGAAACGGCCGGAGTAACCGTGTTGGGGACATGCCCGACGCATTCAGCACAATGGTTTCAGAGTCAGTCGCCAGCCTGTTGAGTGTGTGCACAACAGCGATCAGCAGGGCGATCGGCGAAATGATCATGGCCAGAACTGGAATGGCCAGTCCCGTTACGCCGAGAAAAACGAGTACCGATTGCCCCTGCCCGGTCATCAGGTCGATGCCGCGCAACGCCTGCGTGATCCAGATGATGCCGGTCAATGAAACGAGAACCAGCAGAAACGCCAGCAGCGTCGTCCTGACAATATAGGTGTCGATTGCGCTCATCCGGCTCCGAGTTACAGACCCCCGATCTAGGGGTCAAGACAAGACGATCTCGTTATCCTCTTGAAACGTATATCGAATTCGTCTCCGAGCAAAGCTACGAACGACAAAACACAAATTTGGCGGCACAATCGGTCCAGAAATGACCGTTGCCACCGCCAACATGCCGGTTTGCTGAAACGCCTTTATGACCGCGTCAGCGTGATATTCGCGCCCTTGAAGTCGCTGCCCGACGAGCGGATCACCACCGATTGCGAATTGCCCTGCGTGGTTGCCGACAGATCCGCGGTGAAGCCTCCAGCGCTGACAACAACCTGGAAGCGGCCGGCGGATGCCGTTCCCTGGAGATCTCCGCTGACATTGCGCGTGGCCTCACTCCACGTCCCGGTCAGTTTCCCGCCGTTTGCAACCACATTGCCGCTGAGCTCAATCTTGTAGCTGTCGCTCGCGCAGCGCAGCGTTTGCTGAAGCGCGTTGCCGTCCGCACGCACGGCGTAAGTCGCGCGGCACCGGATAGCTTCCTTCGCGCCGCCTTCCAGCGCGATTGTCCCCTTCCCGGACCACACGCCGGACATTCCGGCAAACGGTTGCGCGGATTGCGCGAAGGCAATCGCAGAGAAAACCGACAACCCGATTACCGCTATCGCGGCGCGCTTCGTGATAAACGCGGACAACATTCGACCTCGCATAAAAATGGCCGTACCGGGATGGATACGGCGAAATGATAGCCGCGTGCTAACTTTGCAGTGCGGCAACGGTTCCCGGTATCATCGATATGAAATATGGGTGAATTTAGAGCAACCCAGCTTTCCACGCCTTATCAACGGGTTTTGAAGATGCCTGTTAGTGTTTCTAACCCGCTCGCAGACAAAATTTCCCGCGCCTTCGGGACACCCGCACTCGTGATCGACATGGATCGCGTCGAACGCAACATCGCGCGGGTCCAGAAGATCTGCGATGCGGCAGGTGTCGCCAACCGGCCTCACATCAAGACTCATAAGAGTCCATTTCTTGCGCAGTTGCAGATCAAGGCGGGCGCGCGCGGTATCACTTGCCAGAAGCTCGGCGAAGCTGAGGTCATGGCCGAGGCCGGAATCGACGACATTCTCATCAGCTACAATCTGATCGGCGATGAAAAGATGGCGCGGCTGGGTGCTCTGCTCGCACGAACCCGCGTGACCGTTGCCGCTGACAATCCGGTTGTGGTTGCGGGATTAGGTGCCGCAGGACAAATCGCGGGGCGGCCTTTGCCTGTTGTTGTCGAATGCGACACCGGCCGCAAACGCGCAGGTGTTGAGACGTCTGCGGAAGCCATCGCGCTCGCGCAACAGATCGCTGCCACGCCCGGCCTGACATTTGCGGGACTGATGATGTACCCGACCGAAACCGGCTGGCCGGATGCGCAGCGCTTTTATGACGATGCCTTGCGTGGCTTGCGGCAATCGGGGCTCGATCCTCTCATCGTGTCCACCGGCGGCTCGCCTAATCTCAAGAATGTCGGGCAACTCAAAGGCGCGACCGAGCATCGGCCAGGAACGTATATCTATAACGATAGGATGCAGGTCGCCGCCGGTGTCGCGACGTGGGACGACTGCGCGCTGAATGTTTACGCGACCGTCGTCAGCCGCGCTGCGCCGGATCGCGGCATTCTCGATGCAGGCTCGAAGACGCTGACCGCCGACACCGGCGGTCTCGACGGCTACGGCCTGATCCTCGAACATCCCGAAGCGAAGATCGCGCGCTTTGCCGAAGAGCACGGCTTTCTCGATCTGAGCCGAAGCAACACGCGCCCGAACGTGGGCGACATTGTTCGCATCGTTCCCAACCACGTTTGCGTGGTCGTGAACATGTTCGACGAGGTGGTGATGGTGCGCGGTGATGAGATCATCGGCACCTTGCCAATCACGGCGCGCGGTAAAATCCGATAGAGCGAGATCAGCGCCGCGCCACCATGTTTTTCACATGGATCAACAGCGTGAAAATCCACGCCAGCGCGTACATGCCTGCGAGAGCCAGCGCAGTCCGGCGATCGATTACCGAAAGTCCGGCCCAATACCAGACACGATAGGCCCACAGTCCCGTCGTCGCGACGCCCATCAGGCAGATCAGCAGTTTCAAACCCTGACCGTTTGGCACGCCGACCGCCGCGAACAGAATGGTCGCAGGGATCAGGAACATCTGACAGGCGGAAATCAAAGTCTCGTTCATGCAAGCTCCGGGCGAATCGCCGCGAAATCTTACCGTATCTGCGCGATGCTCACGATGATGGGCGAACGCTTCTCGGATTTGGAAAGGACGGCGCTTTTCAATGGAACGGCTCGCAGAACCGGGTTTTCTGGCTGCAATCGCAAGCTTTCCCCTTCTTGCGTGGCGGCTTGAACGAGGCTACAGCATCGGTGCCTCTTGGCACGGTTCGGAGCGTAGCGCAGCCCGGTTAGCGCACTAGTCTGGGGGACTAGGGGTCGGAGGTTCGAATCCTCTCGCTCCGACCATTTGCCTCGCAGCAGCGAGGCCACCCTCTCGGAAACGATGTCCGGGAATCAACCGTCTTTCAGAGCCTGATCGATAAGCGCGCGTGCGCCGATGAGATCGTCCAGCGCTGCTTGCAATTTGGTGCGGTCGGTCTTGCTGGCCTTGCGGACATTTGGCGGAGCGTAGACTTCCGCACCGGATTGTCCGCCCGACGAGGTCTGAACAGGTTTGGGCACGACGGACATCGGCTGAACCGCAAGCGGCATGCTGGTGTCGCGAAGCGGCGATCCCAAATCGCGCAGCGAAAACGGCGATGACAAACCATGCCGCGCTGGCGCGTCGCCTTCGTCCGCGTCTATGTCGGAATCATTCTCGATGTCGGTATCCACCGGCGTTTCGTTCGGAGCATCCCTGTCGGCGAACGACGGACCGTCGAACAACGCCGATGCCTGACCCGGCGCGGCGTCGGTGAGACTCTGCACCGATTTGATTCCATGTTCGCGCAAGATGCGTTGCACGCCGCGGATCGTGTAACCCTCGCCGTACAGCAGACGGCGAATTCCGCGCAGAAGGTTGACGTCGTCGGGGCGATAATAGCGGCGTCCGCCGCTGCGCTTCATCGGCTTGATCTGGCTGAAGCGTGTTTCCCAAAATCTTAGAACGTGCTGCGGCACGTCGAGGTCATCAGCCACTTCGCTGATTGTGCGAAATGCATCCGGCGCCTTGTCCAAATGCACACTCCCCGCTGCAAGCCTTGTTTGCGATCAATCAGTCTTCAGCGCTATCGGCGCCGTTACCACTGTTGCCGTTGATGCGCTGCTTGAGAATCGCCGACGGCTTGAACACCATGACACGGCGCGGAGAAATTGGCACTTCCGTTCCTGTCTTTGGATTGCGGCCAATACGCTGGCCTTTCTTGCGCACCATGAAAGAGCCGAACGACGACAGCTTCACTGTCTCGCCTTTTTCAAGGCAATCGGTGATTTCTTTCAGCACGAGTTCGACAAACGCGGACGACTCCGTGCGCGACAGTCCCACCTTTTGGTAGACGGCTTCGCATAGATCGACACGTGTAACGGTCTTGCCAGTCGCGGTCATCGCCTGCCCCACTTCGGCGAAAAATTTCCACCTGAAATTATGAGCTTAGTGACCGAGGGTCAACCTTGCTCATCAATGCATAAGCATGAAGTTGTTTCTATTTTTCGCCAGTCTTTAGCGAAAATGTCACCACCGCAGCAGCACCGAACCCCAGGTGAATCCGCCGCCCATGGCTTCGAGCATGATCAGATCGTTCTTCTTGATGCGCCCGTCGCCGACCGCAGCGGCCAGCGCGAGCGGAATCGATGCGGCCGAGGTATTTCCATGACGATCCACGGTCATCACGACCTTCTGCGGCGCAATATGCAGCTTTTTGGCCGACGCATCGATGATGCGCTTGTTGGCCTGATGCGGAACGAGCCAGTCGATGTCGTCCGCCGTCGTTCCGGTCGCCTGAAACGCATCGACGATCACATCGGTGATCATGCCGACCGCATGCTTGAAGACTTCGCGGCCTTCCATGCGCAGATGTCCGACAGTCTGGGTCGATGACGGGCCACCGTCCACGAACAGCTTGTCCTTGTGCCGTCCATCCGAACGCAAATGGGTGGTCAGAATGCCGCGGTCTGCCGTCGCGCCCGGTTGCGGCTGCGCTTCGAGAACGACCGCACCTGCTCCGTCCCCGAACAGAACGCAGGTGCCGCGATCGTTCCAATCCAGAATGCGCGAGAACGTTTCTGCGCCAATCACCAGCGCGCGCTTGAAAGCGCCGGTGCGCAGGAAATTATCCGCCGTCGCCATCGCGAAGATAAAACCGGAGCACACCGCCTGAAGGTCGAATGCTGCGCCGTGATTGATACCAAGCCCGTTCTGAATCGCAACGGCGGTGGCTGGGAATGTGTTGTCCGGCGTCGAGGTCGCCAGCACGATCAATTCGATCGACTGAGGGTCGATGCCGGCATTGGCAATGGCCGCCTGCGCCGCCTTGAGGCCGAGATGGGAGGTGAACTCACCCTCTGCCGCGATATGGCGCTGCTGGATGCCGGTGCGCTGAACGATCCACTCGTCCGACGTATCCACCTGCTTCGCCAATTCGGCATTGGTCAGAATGCGCTCCGGCAAATAAGCGCCGTGGCCAAGCACAACCGAACGCATCACAGTCACGAGACAGCCTCCTGCGCGGTCGGCACGATCGAAAGACCCTGCCCGTCGCGGTTAAGTGTTTGATTGATCTTGGTCAGGAGATCGTAGCGGACCATGTCATAGCCAACGTCGACCGCCGAGGCAAAGCCTTCGGCATCCGTCCCGCCGTGACTTTTGATGACCACGCCGTTGAGCCCCAGGAACACGCCGCCATTGACCTTGCCCGGGTCCATCTTGTCCCGCAAAGCCTTGAACGAGGTGCGGGCCAGCAGATAGCCGAGCTTGGAACGCCAGGTCCGCGACATGGCCTCGCGTAGATACTCGCCGATCTGCCGGGCAGTTCCCTCTGCGGCCTTCAAGGCGATGTTGCCGCTGAAACCCTCGGTCACGATCACGTCCGCCGCACCTTTGCCGATGCCGTCGCCTTCGACGAAGCCGATGAAATCGAACTGGGGAAGGTTCATTCCGCGAAGGATCTCAGCCGCGCCCCGCACCGCCTCGACGCCCTTGATTTCTTCGACGCCGATATTGAGCAAGCCGACGGTCGGCCGCTCGATGTCGAACAGCACGCGCGCCATCGCGCTGCCCATGATCGCGAGCAGAACCAGATGGTCGGCATCTCCGCCAATCGACGCACCTACATCAAGTACGATGGACTCGCCGCGCAGGGTCGGCCAGACCGCCGTAATCGCCGGACGGTCGATGCCCGGCAGCATCCGCAGATTGAGACGAGCCATCGCCATCAGCGCACCGGTGTTGCCAGCGGAGATCGCCACATCGGCCTCGCCTTTTTTCACGGCGTCGATGGCCAGCCACATGGATGAGGACTTGCGGCCACGGCGGAGCGCCTGGCTCGGCTTTTCTTCCATGCTGATCGCAATGTCGGCGTGAACGACCTTAGAGACGGCCTTGAGCGCGGGATGCAATTCGAGCTGAGCACGGATCAGCGCGCTGTCGCCAACCATCAGAAATTCGGAATCGGGATGGCGCTTTAAGGAAATGGCGGCGCCCGGAACGACGACCGATGGGCCGACATCGCCGCCCATGGCGTCAAGCGCGATTCGAACCTTCTGAGGCATAGGCGTCCCGGAAACCTGATCGTTGCGGCCTCGAAGCAATTGGCCGCGAGCTGAAAGCCATCGTTATGACGGCGTTAGGCGGAGGTATCCGCCATCTACAGCGCGACCCCAACCGGAGCGAGACAATAGCGTTTTCGGTGGACGATACAACGGCTTGACCCCGCGAGCGGGTTCGGCCAGCCGGTGTTCCACTACTCTTTGGATTTCTTGCCTTTTGGTGCCGAAGAACTGCCTTTGAGCGCCTTGAGCGCCGCAAAAGGGTGATCCTCGGGGTCAGCGGCCACATGCGGCGGCTCGAACACCACTCCGGGCTTCCGTGGGTAGGGATCTATTCCCAGGACGAGAAATTCCATCGCGAGACGGCCCAAATCAATCTCGCCGTTGACGATCGGTTCTGGCAAATCGGGAATCTCTGCATCCTCGCCTTCGTCCTTTTGCACGGATTTCGCCGTGGCCGGAATCTGATCCGGCGGTGCGAACTCCGCTTCGATGCGTTCGTCGATATCGTTATCGACAGGATCGAGCGTCACAACACATGCCTGCACCACGTGCGCGCGAACGCGCCCGGTGACACTCACGCGACCGCCGGATTGTGGCGTCACATCAAGCGATGCAGTTGCCTGCGTCACGTTGAGCACACCTGCTGCCTGCGCAATCGAAGCGCGCTGGGCGTCGCTGGTTTCGAGCGTTTGATGCAATCCCGCCTCGGGCAATTGCGCCACCAAGATCGGAAAGCTCCAGGGATAGCTCTCATCAGGAACGGGCTTCCTCATGATGCGGCCCGCTCTATCATCGGCTTGGGAAACGTCCACGCGCCCCCCTGAAACGCCACATCATCCAACGACTCAAGGACGTTGCTTGCATTACGGACATAGGCCGCAAGCGCATGTGCGCTGTCCTGCGATCCCCCGTCGAACACGTTCCGCGATAGCGCCAGCTTCATATCCTCATCACCTCCCGCAAAAGCCAGATCGTAAGCTGCTGTTCGCCCATAGAACGCTTCCCCGAAAGCCTGCATCCGCTTCGGCACGGTGAGGTCGCCTACCCCCATCTCACGCAGGTTACCGTCCATGTCGGCGCAAAAACGGTCGAACAGGGACTGAGCCAACGGGCTCCCGTTCTCGGCGGCCTGCAGCCTGCGCAACACAAGCCATAAGTGAAGAACAAGCATATCGAATCGCCCATTAACCGTGTCGCGGACCTGCAGACCGGCGTAAAACGCCGGTTCTCGCGCTTGCGCCACGATCATGCCATAGATGGCTTCAATGGTGCCGCGCGGCGGAGCGGTGGGGTTCCTGAAACGATTGAACGGCCAGAGCATTTTCGGTTTCACCTCGGAGCCGAAGACGCCTTGGAACGTCGTGACGGGCCCGTCCATGTTGAAATCGGAAGCTCTGCCCGGTACGTCAACGGTTCGGCCGATGCAAGAGGCAAAGGTCAAGAGGCAAGAGTTTAGAGGAAGGTCACTTCGGATTATGACTGCTTCCAAACAGGTCAGTCTTCAGGCCGCCCCCCGGCGCGGATTCGCCGCCGGGCTGCGCGCGGTCGCCGCCGTGGCTTTCGTCTGCGCTGCGCTCGCCGCGTGCACTGGCGAGCAATTCCAGAAGGGTTACATCCTTCCGCCCGGCGCGCTTGAGCAAATTCCCATCGGAGCAAGCCAGGATCAAGTTCTGATCGTGATGGGCACGCCGTCCACCGTCGCGACCCTCAGCGGCGAAGTGTTCTATTACATCTCGCAGCGGTCCGAGCGCAAAGTCGCGTTCATGCAGCAGAGCGTCATCGACCAGCGCGTGATCGCGATCTACTTCGACAAGAACCGCACAGTGCAGCGCGTCGCGAATTACGGATTACAGGACGGCAAGATCTTCGACTTCATCAGCCGCACCACCGAGACCAGCGGTCAGGAAATGAGCTATCTGACGCCGATCTTCAAGATTCTCAGCCCGCGGTAATTCCTTCAGGCGCGCTTGCCGCTACTGGAGGCTCCCGTTACGGTTCATCTCAAGGACATCTCACATAAGAGATGCACATGGGAGGATACCGATGACGCGCTCACTGTCGCGCCGTACCGTGCTTTCCGGAGCTGCGGCTCTCTCAACGACCTCGTTCTGGCCTTCCTCCGTCAAATCCGCCGTCTGGCGTCCAACCGAAACGGTTCGGATCATCGTTCCTGCGGCACCCGGCGGTAGCACCGACGTAATCGGCCGATACCTCGCGCAGCATTTGCAGCAGGCCTGGGGCATCAGCGTCGTCGTCGAAAACAAATCCGGCGGCGGCGGCACGATCGGGACTGCCTATTTCGCGCAGCAGAAGCCCGACGGAAATAGCGTTCTTGTTGGCAATCCCGGACCGAATGCCGTGGCCTACAGCATCTTTCGCTCCCTGCCTTACAAGGCGAGCGATCTTCAGCCGCTGAGTAACGCGATCCGCATTCCGAATATCGTCTCGGCGCATCCTTCAAGCGGCATCAAATCGATTGCGGAATTGATTTCCTACCTCAAGGCCAATCCGGACAAGTTGAACTACGGCACGTCCGGCGTCGGCCAGAGTCCGCACCTGACGGCGGTCTGGTTTCTACAACTGACCGGCCTGAAAATGACTCACATTCCTTTTCGCGGCGCAGGCCCCGCATTGACCGGCGCTCTCGGTGGCGACGTGTCGATCCTGTTCGACAACCTTTACCCATCGCTGCCGCAGGTCGAGGACGGCAAACTCATCGCCCTCGCCGTGACCACTCCCGAGCGCAGCTTCAAGGCGCCTAACATTCCGACAATGCGCGAAAGCGCACCCGAACTCGCTAACTTCGACGTGTCGTCGTGGTTCGGCATGTTTCTGCAAAGCGGCGTGCCGCGTCCTGCTCTCGATGCGTACAACATCGAAATCAAAAACATGCTCGCGCGCGATGACATGAAAAGAAATATCGCCGCAATGGGCGCAGTGCCCGATTATGGCACGCCTGAACAATTCGCGACGTTCGTCGACGCCGAGACCAAGAAGTTCGCTGGCATCATCGGAAAGGAAGGCCTGAAGATGGACGTGAACTGACGTCACGGCAAACTTCTTCGCGCAAATAAAAAAGGCCGCCTCACAAGGCGGCCTTTGGTTTTCAAGAGATCGATCAGACTGCCATCAGCCCGTGATCGACGAAATTATACCCCGCCTCCCAGCGCAGGTGTTGTTCGGTATTCTCCGGGTAGGGATTATCGTGCGGCTCGTTATTGAAGCGCACGAGCTTCCCCTGCTCGAACGGGTCGCCGTCATCCACTGCCATCGTATTGCTCCCTTGGTGAACGCTGGACAACGTGCGGAACCGCACATCGGTTTCCTGAGCTGCTTAAAATTTTAAACGGGAACAACCGGTCAAACTGTCATCAAATCGCAACAATCATTCGTGGCATTCGCGCAAACAAAAATCCCGCGAATAGCACCGCGCGGGATTTGTGTGTCGCGCAATACGCGCGGATAGGCGGGCACAACCGCCAGCAACCCAGAAGCCTGCGCTACTGCGCAAGCCGAAGGTCTGCCATCGCGTTTCTCCCCGAGGCTTCGTCCATGGGCACAAAATCGAGCGGTCCAAGATTGCCGCTCCCGCCGGACGTGGCTACTGCACCAACAACCAGACCCGCCACCCCGCCCGCAATACTCATCCCATAAAGCGTCTTTGCACGTTCACTCGGCGTGGCGAGGAAGAAATGGGTGCGTCCGGACTCTGCAACGAAATCATACTGGCTTGCGCCCGGAAACATTGTCTCCGCAGCCGAAAGCTGGTGACGGCCAGCCGGCCGATCCATGTAAACATATGTGCCAGTTTTCAGATCCGGGAACTGCGCTCCGTCGAGCTTGACGTTCCAACCTTGATCCATGATGCCGGCATAGGCCTTTTCCCGAAAAAGAACGATACGCGCCTGCCCTGCTCTCGGAGGACCGATCCTCTGTGACATTGCAGAAAAATCGGCGCCGTCTCTTTGATTTGCGCAACCGGACAAGCAAGCAAAAGCGAGCAGCAATACAAACCTGCGGAAATACATCAGAGCCTCAATAAATAATCAAAATGGCGTTTAAGAAAAAACCCCCGCGACTAACATCGCGGGGGCCATTATCGCACAAGACTAGCGATCAGTGTGCCAAAATCGCGAGCAGCAACAGCGCCACAATATTGGTGATCTTGATCATCGGGTTCACGGCAGGGCCTGCCGTGTCCTTGTAGGGATCGCCGACGGTGTCGCCGGTGACGGCTGCCTTGTGAGCATCCGAACCCTTGCCGCCGAAGTGGCCGTCTTCGATGTACTTCTTGGCGTTGTCCCACGCGCCGCCGCCCGAAGTCATCGAGATCGCGACGAACAGACCCGTCACGATCACGCCGAGCAACATCGCACCGACCGCCGAGAAGGCAGCCGACTTGCCGGCCGCTCCGCCACCCGCGATTACGTAGATCACGAAATAAACGAAGATCGGCGACAGCACCGGCAGCAGCGACGGAATGATCATTTCCTTGATCGCCGCCTTGGTCAGAAGATCGACCGCCTTGCCGTAGTCCGGCTTGTCGGTGCCCTTCATGATGCCCGGCTTTTCGCGGAACTGACGGCGCACTTCTTCGACAATCGCACCGGCAGCGCGGCCAACCGCCGTCATGCCCATCGCGCCAAACAGATACGGCAGCAGACCGCCGAACAGCAGGCCAACCACGACATAAGGATTGTTCAGCGAGAAGTCCGGAGCAACGCCGACGAAGTATGGCGACTTGTTCGCAATGAAGAACTTGAGATCTTCATTGTAAGCCGCGAACAGCACGAGCGCGCCGAGGCCCGCCGAACCAATGGCGTAGCCCTTGGTCACGGCCTTGGTGGTGTTGCCGACCGCGTCGAGCGCGTCGGTGGACTTGCGGACTTCCTTCGGAAGACCAGCCATTTCGGCAATGCCGCCTGCGTTGTCGGTCACAGGACCGAACGCGTCAAGCGCGACAATCATGCCGGCCAGCGCCAGCATCGTCGTGGTGGCAATCGCGATGCCGAACAGACCGGCAAGGCTGTAGGTGACGAGGATGCCCGCGATGATGACGATGGCTGGACCTGCGGTCGACTCCATCGAAATCGCGAGACCCTGGATCACGTTGGTGCCGTGACCGGTGACCGATGACGCCGCGATCGACTTCACCGGGCGGAAATCGGTGCCGGTGTAGTATTCGGTGATCCAGATCAGCAGACCCGTTACAACCAGACCAGCAATGCCGCACTCGAAAAGCGCGAGGCCGGTGTAGTTCACGCCCGCAAGCGGACCGAAACCGATCAGCTGGTAGATTACGAAGGCAACGCCGAACAGCGACAGAACGCCGGTGGCGATCAGGCCCTTGTACAGTGCGCCCATGATGGACTGGCTGGCGCCGAGCTTGACGAAGAACGTGCCGATGATCGAGGTGATGATGCAGATGCCGCCAATGGCGAGCGGCAGCGTCATCATGTTCGCCAGCAGCGGCGACTTCGCAAAGAAGATCGCTGCTAGAACCATGGTCGCAACAGCAGTCACGGCGTAGGTCTCGAACAAGTCAGCGGCCATGCCGGCGCAATCACCGACGTTGTCGCCGACGTTGTCAGCGATGGTCGCAGGGTTGCGAGGATCATCCTCCGGAATACCGGCTTCGACCTTGCCGACGAGATCGCCGCCGACGTCCGCACCCTTGGTGAAGATGCCGCCGCCGAGACGGGCGAAGATCGAGATAAGGGATGCGCCAAAGCCGAGTGCGACCAGCGCGTCAACAACCACGCGGCTGTTGACGGCAAGTCCTGCGACCTTTGTGAGGTACATGAAATAGAGCGTCACGCCGAGCAGCGCGAGACCTGCAACAAGCATGCCCGTGATCGCGCCCGCTTTGAAGGCGAGTTCAAGGCCACCGGCCAGCGACTTGGTCGCCGCCTGTGCGGTGCGCACGTTTGCGCGCACCGACACGTTCATGCCGATGAAGCCCGCCGCACCCGAGAGCACTGCGCCGATCAGAAAGCCGATCGCCACCAGAATGCCGAGGAAGTATGCGAGCAGCACGAAGATGACGACACCGACGATTCCGATCGTCGTGTATTGACGGCGCAGGTAAGCCTGCGCGCCCTCGCGCACCGCTGCTGCAATTTCCTGCATGCGGGCATTGCCTGCATCGGCCGAGAGGACCGATGAAGTCGCCCACGCGGCGTAAACGATGGACAGTGCTCCGGCGAGCACGATCAACCATAGTGCTGTCATTGAATTTGCCTCAGATGATCCTGATGTTTCCCCACAACGCCGATGGCCGTTCAGGACCGGCCGGGCGCAAAAAAGGAGGCATGCTTCACCGAAAGGCGGAAAACTGCCTCAATTCGGCGCGGACAATGCCAAAATCGTACTCTTGACGCAACGCTACCAAGGGCGCGAAACGGCCTTTTTTGGCCAATTCAAACAAATGTCCATAACGGCCTGCGGTCGTGGCCTGTCATTCTAGAAGTGACTGTAAGACAAGCGTTTTAACGTGATCGGCTGGCCTGAAGCATCCAGGAACCGCGGTAACTTATTCCCGTCGGTGACTTGGCCAATTGCAGTGACCGGCACACCAGCGCTTCGGGACGCCTGCTTGAACGAATTCCACCGATTCTCGGGGATCGCACACAGCACCTCGTAATCATCGCCACCGGAGATGAGTAGCGCAGGCTCCGCGGCCCCAGTATCAAGCAGCGTGCGCGCCGGTTCGGATAGCGGCAAGGCTTGAAGATCGATGTCCGCCGATTTGCCCGATGCCGCACACAGCTTGGAAAGATCGCCAGCCAAACCGTCGGACACATCCATCGCCGCGCTGGCGTGTTCGCGGATCGCTGCTGCCAGTGCATTGCGCGGCTGCGGCACCCGATAGCGCTGAATCAGAAAATCGCGCGACGAAGCATCGAGCGCATTGCCCGCGATCTGATCCTTGAGAAGCCTTAGACCGAGCGCGGCATCGCCGATGGTGCCGGTGACCACGATCTTGTCGCCGACATTGGCCCCATTGCGATGAATCATCTTACCGGGCGGGACGCGACCGAACGCGGTCACTGAAATCATCAGCGGTCCCGGCGTTGAGACCGTATCGCCGCCGAGCAACCGGCATGCGAAATGCGCAGCGTCTTCGCCCAGCGCACGCGCGAACGGCGCGAGCCATTCGTCCTTTGCGTCGCGAAGCGCCAGCGTCAGCACGAAACCGGCAGGCGTCGCCCCTTTTGCCGCGATGTCTGAAAGATTCACCCGCAACGCCTTGCGCGCGATGGTGTCCGGCGGATCGTCCGGCAGAAAGTGAATGCTTTCGACAATTGCATCGGTGGTGACAACGATGTCGTTATTGGAATGCTTGAGCAACGCGGCGTCGTCGATCAGGCCGAACGCGCCGGGATCGGTCGCGAGCGGACGAAAGTAGCGCGCGATCAGGCTGTCTTCACCGGACACACCGTCGTCGCGCGGCTCCATCGCTCACCTGCCCGCCCGGGAAAATTCGCTCGCGCGAAACTGTCGCGCGATCTGATCGAGAACCGCGTTGACCATGCCGGTTTCGTCCTTCTCGACGAATGCATGCGCCACATCGACATATTCCGACACAACCACGCGCGCCGGAACATCCTTGCGATGCTCGAGTTCGTAGGCACCTGCCCGCAATGTCGCGCGCAGAATCGCGTCGATGCGCTTCAGCGGCCATCCGCTTTGCAATGCCTCATCGATCAGCGGATCGAGCTTGCTTTGGTCGCGCACCACACCGGCAACGACGTCTTTGAAAAATGCCGCCTCGGCAGGCAAATAAGTGTCGCCTTCGACTTCGCTGCCGAGCCAGTGGCTCTCGAACTCTGCGAAAATGTCTTCAAGGCCCGCGCCCGCGATGTCCATCTGATACAGCGCCTGCACAGCAGCCAGACGCGCGGCTCCACGACGGTTGGCTTTCTTGTCGCCAGCGTCTTTGCCGGATTGCTTTTTGGCGTCGCTCATAGCGGCTTCGCCAGACGCTTCTTGATGCGCATCATAGTCAGCGCGGCGCGAGCGGCATCGCCGCCCTTGTTCAGCTTGTCGGCGCGGGCGCGCTCCCACGCCTGTTCGGTTGTGTTCACGGTGATGATGCCGTTGCCGAGCGGCAGGCTCCGCGCCACTGCAAGATCCATGAGCGCGCGCGAGGATTCCATCGACACAATTTCGAAATGGATGGTGTCGCCGCGCACAACGCAACCCAGCGCGATTGCGCCTTCATACTGATTGCCCAGCTTCTTCGAGGCATCGAGCGCAATCGCAATCGCCGCCGGGATTTCCAGGGCTCCGGGAACGCTAATCACGTCGTAGCCAACCCCTGCTGTTTCCAATTCTTTCACCGCACCAGCGAGCAACGCATCCTGAATATCGTCGTAGAAACGCGCCTCGATAATGACGACGCGCGCGCCGCTAATATCGGTCTGATCTTTCAGTTCGGCGCGGCGCGGTTCAGCCATTGTTCAATCCGGTCGTGAGCAGGTTTCTGTGTTGCGCGTTTGTAGTCGCTGCTTGCCCCAAAGCCAAGCGCGGCGGTCTCCCTTCAAGGCAGGGATGCAGCTAGCTGAATTAGCTCGCAACAATCACTTTATGGTCGAAAAGATATCCTTCGAGGGCTTTTTCGACCGCCGCCTGATGACCGACCTGTGCCAGAGGCAGCGTCACCGTCACATCGATGCCACGCTTGCCGCCCGCTGCGACATCGATCAGCGCGCCGCCCGATCCGACCGCTTCCGTCACAGCCTGCTCCACCAGCCGTTGCACAGCGTCGATCCGCAGTTGCGGCTTGAAGATTTTTCCGACGCTTGTGACAGGAATGACATCGATCACGATGATCTGCTTCGGCCACGCGGGGCGCTCAGCAATCAATGGCTCCGCGAACGATTTCAGTTCGTCGGGCGTCGCCGAGGTACCGGGCTTGAGTGCGACATAACACACCGGCAGTTCACCCGCGTATTTGTCCGGCTGACCGACAGCAGCCGCGAGTGCCACAGCAGGATGCGACTGCAATGCGTCCTCGATCAAAACCGGATCGATGTTGTGGCCGCTGCGGATGATAAGATCCTTGGAGCGGCCCGCGATGAATAGCCGACCCTGCTCGTCGGTGTAAGCCAGATCGCCGCTGTCCAAGTAACCGTCGCGCAACGCGCCGCTGTTTTGCCGAGCGTCCTTGTAACCCGGCGTCACGTTCGGACCGGAGACCGTCATCACTCCAACTTCATGTGGTGCGCAGGCTTCGCTGAGTGATCCATCCGCGCCGAGCTTGCGCACGACAACTTTGGTGTAAGGCAACCGAATGCCGACCGAACCGAGCACAGGTTCGGCAGCCGCCGGGTCCATCGACACCAGCCCGCCGGTTTCGGTCATTCCTAGAATTTCGTGGATGGTGGTGCCGGTCATTTTCTGGAATTGCAGCGCCACCGCACGCGGCAGCAGCGATGCGCCCGATATGCTGAAGCGCGCCGAGGAAATATCCGCATTGACCGACACATTGAGCAGCGCCGCTAGCGCCGTCGGCACACCGCCGATCACGGTGGCGCGATAGCGCTCCACAATTTTCCAGAAATTCTTGATGATGACCGGGTTACGCATACCCGCTGGCGACAGCACCAGCACATTCGCGCCCGCGATGAAGAACGACAGCCCGCAGGAAATCGTCGCCGCGACATGAAACAGCGGCAGACCATTGGTGATGACATCAGTTTCATTCAAATCTTGCAGCACCGTTCCACCGAACGCGGCAGAGATTTGGTTGCCATGCGTATGGGTGACGAGCTTCGGCGAGCCGGTCGTGCCGCCGGTGTGAAAATAAGCTGCGACATCGTCACCGCCCCTCGCCTGTCCGAACGTCAGCCTGCTGCCGTCTTGCGCCTTCAGCCCCGGCCCGAAGCCGGACACGCCTTCCGGCAACGGTGCATCGGATAGCGACACCTGCACCAGCTTGATGTCCGGCAGCAGTTTACCGACGGCGACCGCTTTTTCCCAGATGTCGAGTTGCGGATGCGGGCCGAGCGCCACAAGAATTTTCGCATCCGCCGCGCGGACCAGGTCGGCGATGTTTTGGGCCTGCAGAAGGAAATTGATCGGAACGGCGTAGCCTGCCGTTTCCGCGCCCCACAGCGTGAAATGAGTCTCGACGAGGCTCGGCAAAATATAGGCGACGCCGACCCCGCGCCCTCCGAGGCTTGCAAAGAAGTTCGCGGCGCGCGTTACGCCGTTTAGCATCTGGCTATATGTGACGCGGCGCGGCGTCTCATCGTCCGCGCCGGTCATCAGCATGGTCAGCGCGGTCCGGTCCGGATGCCGCGCTGCGCTCTTGGCAAAAATGTCATAGACGCTGCGCGCGTCGTAACGCTGCGCCAGCGTCTTCTCGGTTTCAAACTTGACGACATCGTTGAGCGTCGCAACCGGATATTCGCTGAACAGCGGCATCGGTTTCTCCCTGATTGCTTAGCGCGGTTTCTACGTCCGCATTTCCGTCAAGCGCGCGGCATACCGCGCGATCAGATCGACTTCGAGGTTCACTTTCGATCCCGACCGCCAGTCGCTGAGTGTCGTCACTTTCAACGTGTGCGGAATGATCAGCACCGAAAACACGTCGTCGACGGCGGAGTTGACCGTCAGCGAGGCACCGTCGAGCACCACCGAGCCTTTCGCGGCAATGAACTTCGCCAGATCGCGCGCAGCGCGTAGCTCGAATTTCGCCATGTCGGGCAGATCCTCGCGCGAAACGATTGTGGCGATGCCGTCCACATGCCCTGCCACAATATGCCCGCCGAGTTCGTCGCCGATCTTCAGCGCGCGCTCAAGATTTAGCCGCGTGCCCTTGCCCCAACCTTTCGCAGTGGTCAGACGAAGCGTTTCGGCGGCGGCATCGACATCGAACCAAGTCCTGCCCTGATCGACACCGGATGCGACCACCGTAAGACACACGCCGTTGCAGGCGATGGATGCGCCATCGGCAATCGTGGTCTGGTCGTAGCGGCAAGCAATGCGCAGCCTGTGCAGTTGTCCCTGCGCGGTCGGGGCAATGCTCGTGATGTCGCCGACGTCGGTGATGATACCCGTGAACATCAGGAAGGCTCGTAAATCGTGAGAGTGTCTTGATCCAGCGTTTCGGTAGCACGCGCGTGCCAGCGAGGCGACTGGGTGATGAGTGACAATGGCTGGGTGTCCAGTGCCGGAATGCCGTCCGTGCCGATTTGCTCAGGCCCACGCAGCAGCCAGACCTCGTCCACCAGCCCTGCGCTCAGGAACGACGACGCTACGCGCGCGCCGCCTTCCACCATGAGACGGGTGATGCCCCGCTCGGCGAGCACATTCAAAACGGATTTGAGATCGAGGCCCGGCGGCGATCCTTCGGCAACGGACACGCGCCGCACCTGCGCGCCCACAGCGCCGAGTTTCATCGCGGCTGGGGCTTCCGACACATTGGATGTCATGACCCAAAGCGGTGTCTGTCGCGCGGAATGCACCAGCTTGCTCTCTCCCGGTAGCCGCAACGCGCGATCCAGCACCACGCGCACAGGCGATTGCGCTTCCAGGCCCGGCAGGCGACAGGTCAGCAACGGATCGTCGGCCAGCACAGTGCCGATGCCGACGAGGATCGCATCGCTTTGCGCGCGGAGCAGATGCACCCGCGCCTTTGCAGCTTCGCCAGTGATAGCCACGGGGCGATGACCGGCGGCGGCAATCTTGTCGTCGGCGGAAACGGCAAGTTTCAGAATGACAAAGGGACGCTTCTTGCCGATGCGGTTGAAATGGCCCGCATGGTCGCGCGCAGCTTCATCCGAGCAAAGGCCGACCTCAACCGCAATGTCAGCGGCGCGCAGCCGCGCGTGACCCTGCCCACCGACCTCCGGATTGGGATCTTCGATCGCGGAGACGACCCGCGCGATCCCTGCAGCGATGATGGCGTCCGCGCAGGGCGGCGACTTCCCGAAATGAGAACACGGCTCCAGCGTCACATAAAGTGTCGCGCCACGCGCCGCCTCGCCCGCGCGCCGCAGCGCCTCAGGTTCTGCATGAGGCCGCCCACCGGGTTGGGTCCAACCGCGCCCGACGATCACACCGTCCTTGACGACCACGGCGCCCACGGCAGGGTTCGGCCACGTGCGTCCCTGCCCACGCCGGCCAAGGGCCAGCGCAAGCTGCATGTAGCGAAAATCTTCAGATGTTGAGTCAGAAAGGTCGGGCACAGCCATCAAACGTAACGGATAATTCGGCGGCGTGCGGCGAAATCTTCACTTGCGCGCGGCGGCCGGGCGCGGCGGATCGTCATCTCCGGACAGCTCGCCCAGCACGGCCTCGAAGTCCTTGGCCTCGCGGAAATTGCGATAGACCGAGGCGAAGCGAACATAGGCCACGTCGTCGAGCTGGCGCAGATGCTCCATCACGGTCTCGCCGATGACCTCCGACGAAATCTCCGCCTCGCCGCCGCTTTCAAGCTCGCGGACAATGGCAGAAACCATCTTCTCCACGCGCTCTGGATCGACCGGGCGCTTGCGGAGGCTGATCTGCAGTGAGCGCACCAGCTTGTCGCGATCGAACGGCACGCGGCGGCTGTTGCGCTTGATGACGGTCAACTCGCGAAGCTGCACGCGCTCGAAAGTGGTAAAGCGGAAGTTGCATGCCATGCAGACGCGCCGCCGCCTGATCACAGCCGAATCTTCCGTCGGCCGCGAATCCTTCACCTGCGTATCAAGACTGTTGCAGCTAGGGCAGCGCATCGAACCCCGCTTACTGGTAGATCGGGAAGCGGTTGGTGAGTTCTCTCACCTTTTCCTTCACCGCAGCCTCGACCAGCGGAGCACTCGCCTCGCCCGATTGGGCAACAGCGTTGAGCACTTCGGAAATCATCGCGCCGACCTGCTTAAACTCGGCGACGCCGAAGCCACGCGTCGTTGCCGCCGGGGTGCCGAGACGCAGGCCCGAGGTGACGAACGGTTTTTCGGGATCGAACGGGATGCCGTTCTTGTTGCAGGTGAGACCGGCGCGAACCAGCGCCTTTTCTGAGATGTTGCCCTTCAGGCCCTTCGGCCGCAGGTCCACCAGCATCAGGTGATTGTCGGTACCGCCGGAGACGATCTCGAAACCGCTCGAGCGCAGCGTTTCCGCAAGCGCCTTCGCGTTCTCGACCACGTTCTTCGCGTAAATCTTGAAGTCCGGCTGCAAGGCTTCCTTGAACGCAACCGCCTTGGCAGCGATGACGTGCATGAGGGGGCCACCCTGCAGGCCGGGGAAGATCGCGGAGTTAAATTTCTTGGCCAGCGCTTCGTCGTTGCTCAGGATCAAGCCGCCGCGCGGACCGCGCAAAGACTTGTGGGTGGTCGTCGTCGTGACATGCGCATACGGCACCGGCGACGCGTGCACGCCACCCGCGACCAGACCGGCGAAGTGCGCCATGTCCACCATGAGATACGCACCTACGCTGTCAGCAATCTCGCGGAAGCGCTTGAAATCCCACGGCCTTGAATACGCGGAGCCGCCCGCGATGATGAGCTTCGGCTTGACCTCTTCTGCCTGCTTCGCCAACGCATCCATGTCGATCAAATGATCGTCGCGGCGCACGGTGTAGTGCACGGGCTTGAACCACTTGCCCGACATGTTGACCGGGGCGCCGTGGGTGAGATGGCCACCCGCCGCGAGATCGAGACCCATGAAGGTGTCGCCCGGCTGCAGCAGCGCGAGGAAGACCGCCTGGTTCATCTGGCTTCCGGAGTTTGGCTGCACGTTGGCAAAGCCCGCGCCGAACAGTTTCTTTGCGCGCTCGATGGCGAGGCCCTCGGCCACATCGGCGAATTCGCAGCCACCGTAATAGCGCGCGCCTGGATAGCCTTCCGCATACTTGTTCGTCAGCACCGAGCCCTGCGCCTCGAGAACGGCGCGGCTGACGATGTTCTCCGACGCGATCAGCTCGATTTCGTGCTGCTGGCGACCGAGTTCGCCTTTGATGGCGTTCGCGATGTCCGGATCGGCCTGCGCGAGCGAAGCGGTGAAGAATGAATCGGGAGCGGATGCTGTTTTAGCGGACGAGCTCATGGATGGAATGTCTCCGCCGCCGCAGCTTGAAGGTCGGCTACGGACGGCTTTCGAGGGCATCAAGGGCGGCAGCCGCGAGATACCATATCTGGCAATGGGGGCCAAGTTGAACAGGCCCGTGGGCCACATTTAGATGCTAGCCGCCCACACCTTCGCGCCGGGGCGGTATTGGGCCATTTGCCCCCTATTTCACCGGAAAAGCAGCGGTACGGCCTCGGATTTGGCAGCGCCGAGGTCGCCCACGCTCCCTCAAAGCCGCGCGCAAAGCAGCATCAGGTTCAGCGAGCACGCAGCTAGCAGAACAAGCGTCAGCGCGACATGAACGCGGTCGCCCGCGAATTTGAGAATCGGCTTCATGGGAGGATGATGGAAAGAGTCCGCGCAAGAGTCTCGAACGATATTTTCGCACTTGCGGGAGAAGGATTCAGGACTCGTTTACGAGTCGATTCTGGGTTAGCGCGGACAAAGCCGTGCGGGGTAGTGCGGATCAAGATCGGAAGTTGGTTACTTCGTGCTGGCTAAGGCCTGGGCGGCGTCTAGATCGCTCGGATAGTAGTTTTTGCCGCATTCGGCATTATAGGCATTCACATCCGCGTTGTGCCGACCGATCCCGGCATTGAATGTAAGTTGCTCTGCTTTGCCCCTCTGAACTATTTGATTGTGTCTCTCCACCAGAACATTGAAAGCATCTACGCTTCGTTGGCTCGTATTATCAACCACAGAACGGGCAACAGAAACCTGTGCTTGAGAAGCATCGACCGACACTGCTCGTGCCTCCAGCTTCGACCTTTCACCGTCTAACGCAGCACTGTCTTCATCCAGCTTGCCCGCTGTTCTTATGCACTGCGCGAGCTGGGAAACCGTTAGTACGTCTGGACCATAAGTCTTTATGCCGCTCCCATACGATGAAGATCCAGCGCCGGCAGCGGCTCTACCTGCTCCCCGAGCTATCAATGAGCCTAAGAACTTACCGCCACCGCGGGCTTCGGCTGCAACCGAGGATATGGATGAAGCAATCAGAATGGAAACAAGCAATTTACGTGACATAAGAACGCCTCGGCTCATGTAATTCTGACAGCCTATAGCAATTGGTGCGGGACAATCCATCACGCTATATCCTAACAAAGCCACTTCTCACACCGCGCCTCGGTTCAGGTGAGGAACAGCGCGCGCTCGCGCGAGAACTTGCGTGTAGAGCCAATCGATGCGTCAAACGCGAAAAGGCGCCCGAAGGCGCCTAGTCGCATATCCCACACCAGGGGAAGCTCGTGCGGAATTCTTCCGCGTGCGTCTTGATTGCGCACTTCGGTCGCAGCCGGAGGGCACCGGCACAAAACTTTAGGAAACAAGATGGGTTGCCGATCTTGCGCCGGCTAACCCGAATTGTTTGGAAGCCTCAAATTCTCAAAGGCGATAGAGGATCTGGTCGGTCCAGAAACGCTCGAGGCGATGCAGCGACTTGTTCAGCGTCGCGAACTCGGCGTTCGAGATGCCACCCACCTGCTCCACGGTCTTGACGTGCTTCTGATACAGCGCGTCGACGATGTGGCGGATTTCCTGGCCCTGCGCGGTCAGACGGATGCGAACCGAGCGGCGATCAACGCGCGAACGCTGATGATCGAGGAAGCCCATCTCGACAAGCTTCTTCAGATTGTAAGAAACGTTGGAGCCGAGATAGTAGCCGCGAGTGCGGAGTTCGCCGGCGGTCAATTCCTTGTCGCCGATGTTATAGAGCAGCAAAGCCTGAACCGAATTGATGTCGGCGCGGCCGCGGCGATCGAATTCGTCCTTGATGACGTCGAGCAGACGACGATGAAGACGTTCGACGAGCGTGAGAGCTTCGAGATAGAGCGGCTGAACCGGAGCTGCGCTGTCGCGAGCAGGCTCAATAGCCGTTGCGGCTGTTTTGATCATGACACTTCCCCTGTTGTCGTTTTTACGACTTATTCGACGAAACTTTTGTCTCGTCTGATAGGTCCAAACTAAGGGAGGCGTTTGAAGATCAGCTTAAATAACAGCATAAAGAGAAGGTTTATTTGAAACGGTGAATCGTATGTTACACCGATAAAATAAGGGCTTTTTGTTAGTTTTGATTCACCCAAACGGGGCGATGTTCACGCTTCGTAGCGGCTCTTGTCGCAGTCCGGTACAGGCTTCGCTCAAATTTGAAAGATTCCGTCAAGCATCAAGGCAAAGCCGGATTTCGCGGTACGCTATGGCGGGCGCTCGCGCGCGGCCAGCCACGCGAGGATGAGATAGGCCGTCAACAAGATCAGCGCGACAAGCACCGCGAACAGGTTGCCGCCGTAGATCGCGGGAAACATCATCTCGATGACTGCGGTTGAAATGATCGTGGTGAGCCACACAACAGCGCCCCACGGCGTCGCGAGCCACAAACCGACAGCAGCAACGAGTTCAATCACCGCAAAATAAACCGTCGCGGTTTGCCATTGTGTGGTCTGGCTTTCAAACGCGTTGTCCTGACCGCCGATAAAGCCGGTGATCTCCGCCCAATGATACAGACCCTTGATCATCGACAGCACAGCCATCACGCGCAGGAAAAGCACGAGACGTCCGGTCCACGTATTGTCGCCGGTCTCGGTGTCAGGCGATGGCATCGCGGTGACCAGATTCACCTGATCGCGCGGCTTGTCGTTATTCGCGCCACGCGCCATGCGCGCCGCCATCGATTGCCTTGTGCTCTTGTTCATGGTGCCTGTTTGAGCCTTCAAATCGCGAAAATCAATCCGTCCGATGACGCCATCGAGCGGTGACGGGAGCTTTTGCGGATGCTACACAAGAAGGCATCTTCGCGCAGGAGCGGTATCAACATGGCGATCAAGTTCGGGCGTCCGATCGAGATGCGTGACGGCCCACGGCGGGACACCGCCCCGTCCCTCGATCTGTCCACGCGCATGCGTCGCAACCGCAAGTCCGAATGGGCGCGGCGGCTGGTGCGCGAAAACGTGCTGACCACCGACGATCTGATCTGGCCGCTGTTCGTTGCCGACGGCAAAGACGCCCGCACGCCGATTGCCTCGATGCCGGGCGTGGACCGCCTGAGCATCGATCAATGTGTGCGTGATGCAGAGCGGGCCGTGAAGCTCGACATTCCGTGCATCGCTCTGTTTCCCTACACCGATCCTTCGCTCCGCGATGACAGCGGCAGCGAGGCACTGAACACGAACAATCTGGTTTGCCAGTCGGTACGCGCGATCAAGAAAGAGTTTCCCGATCTCGGCATCCTGTGCGACGTGGCGCTCGATCCATTTACCAGCCACGGGCACGACGGTCTTTTGCATGACGGAACAATCCTGAACGACGAAACCGTTGCCATCCTGGTGCGGCAGGCGCTGGTGCAAGCCGAAGCTGGCTGCGACATCATCGCGCCGTCGGACATGATGGATGGCCGTGTCGCCGCGATCCGCGCCGGTCTAGACAGCGCAGGCTTTCTCGATGTGCAGATCATGGCCTACGCCGCGAAATATGCGTCGGCATTTTACGGTCCGTTTCGCGACGCCATCGGCTCGTCGAAAACATTGACCGGCGACAAGCGCACCTATCAGATGGACTCGGCCAATTCCGACGAAGCCCTGCGCGAGGTCGAGCTCGACATTGCCGAAGGCGCGGACATGGTGATGGTCAAGCCCGGAATGCCGTATCTCGATATCGTGCGGCGCGTGAAGGACACATTCGCAATGCCGACCTTCGCCTATCAGGTGTCCGGCGAATACGCGATGATCGCGGGTGCTGCCAATAACGGCTGGATCGACGGCGAACGCGCGATGATGGAAAGCCTTCTGGCGTTTAAGCGCGCAGGCGCGGACGGCGTGCTGACTTACTTTGCGGCGGCGGCAGCGGAGAAACTGAAGGCTGCGCGCTAGCCACGGTTCCGCCGCATAACTTTTTCTCCATGTGCGCTTATGCCGTCTTGCAGGTTCCGCTCGCCGGGGCCATCTGCGCAGCGAGTGGCCACTGGAACTTCAAGGCCGCTTAAGGAGGGTTTCGATGTCTGACTCGCAAAACGCCGGTAACACGACGTGGCGCAACGATCCGTCATCCAGCGCGCGTGCGCAGGAGGCGTTCGATCCGTGGCTGCAGCCGGACCTGTTTCGGGGCATGCTCACCAAACGCTTCTTCGCGTTCCTGATTGACCTCGTGATCCTGTCGATCCCGATCATCCTCGCCGTCCTCTTCATCACGCTGTTCGGCGTGGTGACGCTTGGACTCGGCTGGTTCTTGTTCTGGCTTGTCTCGCCGTTCTCCGTGGTCTGGGCGCTGCTCTATTACGGGATGTCGCTCGGTGGTCCGCATGGCGCGACCGTCGGCATGCGCATGATGGACATCGAAATGCGGACATGGTCCGGCGGACGGCCCTACTTCATCCTGGGCGCGGTTCACGCCGTTCTCTACTGGGTGTCGGTGTCGTTCCTGACTCCCTTTGTGCTGCTGGTCGGCCTGTTCAACGGCCGCCGCCGCATGCTGCACGACATCGTGCTGGGAACGGTCTTCGTAAACAGCACCGTCCGTGCTCCGGTCGTGCAGACGACCCGCGTCTGATCCCTTATTTCGGCGCAGAGCAGACCATCTGGAAACGGTTGGTCTGCTTCTGCTTTCTGCGTGATACGGCTTCCAAATAGTCTGATTGCCCGCCGGAACTGCGTTCAAACTCGTTGACCGACGCGCCTCGGGACGCGATGCTGTACAGGGAATCGCGCAGACCGGAGACCAACGGCCTCACGTGACACAACACTCGCGCAATACGCCGCAGTTCTACCTGACGGCGCCCTCACCCTGCCCCTATTTGGAGGGCAAGCAGGAACGCAAGGTGTTCACGCACCTTGTCGGCGACAAGGCCGGCGAGCTGAACGATCTTCTCACCCATGGCGGTTTCCGCCGCAGCCAGTCCATCGCCTACCGCCCCGCCTGCGACCAGTGCCGCGCCTGCGTCTCGGTACGTGTCATCGCAAACGAGTTCCGTCCCTCACGGAATTTCCGGAAAATCCAGGCGCGTAACTCTGACATCATCAGCGAGCTGCGCACCGCCGTCCCAACGTCCGAGCAGTATTCGGTCTTCCGAGCCTATCTCGATGCGCGCCATCGTGACGGCGGCATGGCGGACATGACCGTGCTCGACTACGCGATGATGGTGGAAGACAGCCATGTCGCGACCCGCATCATCGAATACCGCCGCCGCACGCCTGACAGCGGCATCAAGGGCAAAGGTGGCGACCTTATCGCCGTCGCGCTAACCGACGTGCTCACCGATGGGCTGTCGATGGTTTACTCGTTCTTCGAGCCCGGCGAGGAAAGCCGCTCGATGGGCACGTTCATGATCCTCGATCACATCGCGCGCGCGCGGCGACTCGGCCTGCCCTACGTCTATCTGGGCTACTGGATCGAAGGTTCGCAGAAGATGGACTACAAGGCGCGCTTCCTGCCGCAGCAGCGGCTCGCGCCGTCCGGCTGGCTCCGCGTGGACGCCACCGGCTCGATGGCTCACGAGCCGCAGGACTAGCGCCTGCTAAGCGGCCACTATCCAATCACGAAGTCGATTAGCAGTTTCACGTTGAGCGCGATCACGACAACAGCGATGACGACAGCACACGCCGTCAGCCAGCGTGGCGCGACAAACGTGCCCATCTTGGCGTTGCTCGCCGTGAACAGCACCAGCGGCACGATGGCGAACGGCAACTGAAGACTCAATACGACCTGACTGAGGATCAGCAGCTTCGCCGTGCCCTTCTCGCCATACCAGATGGTGACAATGGCGGCAGGCACGATAGCAATCATGCGCGTCACAAGACGGCGTAGCCACGGCGCGATCTTGATGTTGATGAAGCCTTCCATCACGATCTGCCCGGAGAGCGTGGCGGTGACGGTCGAATTCAAACCGCAACACAGCAACGCAATGCCGAACAGCGTCGGTGCCAGCGACGATCCAAGCAACGGTGCGAGAAACGCATGTGCCTGATCGAGTTCGGCGACATCGGTCTTGCCAACCTTGTGGAATGTCGCGGCAGCAAGAATGAGGATCGACGCGTTGATGGTCAGCGCGAGGCACAACGCGATGGTGGAGTCGATGGTCGCGAGCTTGATCGCCTCCTTCTTCTCCGGAACGCTGTCGCCATAGCCGCGCGTCTGCACCAGCCCGGAATGCAGATAGAGATTGTGCGGCATCACGGTCGCGCCAAGGATGCCGAGCGCGAGATAGAGCATGTCGCGATTGGTGACGATCTCCACCGTCGGCGCAAAGCCCCGGATCACCGCGCCCCAGTCGGGATCGGCCATCGCGATCTGTACCGCGAAGCATGCCGCGATCACGCCGAGCAACGCGACGACAAACGCCTCGATCCAGCGGAAGCCGATGGCTTGCAGCGCCAGAATGAGAAACACATCGAGTGCCGTAATCAGCACACCGATTTCGAGCGGAATTCCGAACAGCAGATTGAGCCCGATGGCGGTGCCGATGATCTCCGCGAGATCGGTGGCGCTGATGGCGATTTCCGCCAGCAGCCAGAGCGGCCAAGACACCCATTTCGGATAGGCGTCGCGGCAGGCCTGCGCGAGGTCGCGGCCGGAGCCGACGCCCAGCCGCGCGCACAAAGCCTGCAGAACGATGGCCATGATGTTGGAGATCAGCGCGACCGCGAGCAGCGCGTAACCGAACCGGGAGCCTCCTGCCAGCGAGGTCGCCCAGTTGCCGGGGTCCATGTAGCCCACCGCGACCAGATAGCCTGGTCCCAGGAAGGCCAGCAGCTTGCGCCAGAACGAGCCGTCCTTGGCGACGCGGATAGAGCCGAACATGTCAGAAAGCGACGGCTCACCGCGCGGCGTGCGCCACCCGCCCGCGACAGGCGGTTGGTTGGCCTGTTCAGACGGGACCGATGACCGTGCATCCATGCATCTGTATATGCACGTCAGGCCATCTAGTTGCAAGTGATTTGCAACAGCAATTCGGGTGACCTGCGCGGGTTAGCGCCGCCGATAGGCCGAGCTGCTCTCGAGGCGTTCGGACGCTGCCGCAGCTTCCTCCATAGACGCCCTGATCGCGCCCATGTTGCCTATCGCTGCTGCAGCCTTGGCCGACTGGATTCGCTGCATATCGAATGGGCGGTTCTCAAGAGTCGATGCGATCCGCTCGGTGATCGCGACAAGGTAGAACTTTTTGAGAGCGGAGTTCTCAGCTTCGGGGCCGCTCGCGTTTTTCAATTCCACATTGACGCGCGTCGATCCCTGGCTCTCTTGCGTCAACGACGCGAGATAGCGGAATACTTCCCTGCCGTTCTTACGGCCGATCCAGAACACGTCGGACGTGCCGGCGACGCCGCTCACGTACCAGTCAGGCGTTTGAACCCCAAAAAGCGAAGGCGGCAATACAGCTGCACCCACGGCGCGGCGCGCGTCGGCGAGCGGCACCTGATAGACTTTGCCATCCTTTGTGCAGGCCGTGGTCAGAACGGCGACGAACGCGATGGCAATGAACTGGCGCATCTTCATGGACTAATATCCTTCGATCAAAAATCATGTCTCGACGGCGCGCCGTGTTGCAGGCGCGCTCCGGTGCGCTCCATGAAAGAGGCCTCGTCTTAAAACGTCGTGTATGGGCTGTTTGCGCGCGCGCGGATCATGAGGCCATGGTGAAGAAGTCCTCAAACCTTAACGGCAAATCCTACTGACTTGCAGTCAGGCGCCGGTCTCGAAATCGCCCGGCTGCGGCGGCGCGATGGGCGTGAACTGGCAGCGGTCAGGCTTGAGATCGATCAGCGGCGTGCCGTCAAGGCAGTCCAGCCCGCGCACCAGAACGATGTTGCCTTCGATGCCGATCAGTTTCGCAATCGACGTTCCGAGCGGATTGTGACGCACAGGCGATCTCAGCGCGAACGTGCCGTGCGTATTCGTATCGCTCGCAGGACTTTGCAAAACCAAATCGCGGCGAGATTGATGCAGCCAATAGATGACCTCGACCTGGCTGAATTTCGCGAGTCCTTTAAGCGCGACCACCCACGGCTCGAAAATCTCGATGCGGCAAACCGGCCCATCATGACGCCCCTGACGCGGTGTCATCAGACGGTCGGTCCACGGTGTATGAATGCGGCCGATGAACACCAGTCCAGCATCGGTCGGCGGCGGCGGTTCGACCGCGACTTCGCCTTCGCGGATCTCGTTATAGCGGACCACCTGCATTCACCTCCGGCTCGATCTTGCACACTTTAGCGCCGCGCGTTTCCTTGAGCCAATAGTTGAACCGTCGCCCATGCATACGCAGCACACGAACACGTCGATTGACATGCGCGCGCAGGTTATTCAGCAAGGTTATCCAACCATTCTGTAGTCTGCTCCGACAATGTCAGCCGTCACGTCCGTGAATCTATTCCAGCATCGTCCGTTTCTGCTTTACCTCTGGTCGCGCAGCTTTTCCCGATTGAGCAGCCAGATCGCCGCCGTTGCCGTCGGGTGGCAGGTCTACGATATGACCGGCAGCGCTTTCCAGCTCGGCATGGTGGGGTTGGTTCAGTTCCTTCCCACCGCCATTCTCGTCTTTGCTGCGGGCCATGCCGTCGACCGGTTTGACCGCAAGCGCGTTCTGCAAATCTGTCAGATCGCGGAAGGACTGACCGGACTCTTTCTCGCGTGGGGCAGTTTCGCCGGATGGCTGACCGTGCCGCAAATCTTTGTTGCGATGGCGGTGTTTGGCGTCATCACGGCCTTCGAAAATCCTGCGGGCGCAGCGATGCTTCCATCCGTCGTGCCGGACGGCACTCTGCAGCGCGCAACGGCGCTTTCCACCGGCGTCGCGCAGATCGCAATGATCACCGGCCCAGCTCTCGGCGGTTTCGCTTACGCGGTCTCCCCCGCCACTCCCTATACGATGATGAGCATCTTCTGGATTGTCGGCGCAATCCTTACGGGCTTCATCGCGATCGAACGTAGTATTGCTCCGAAAGAACCGCCGACCTTCGCCGATCTTTTTGCAGGTGTCGGTTTTGTGCGCAGCAATCCTGCGATCCTCGGCACGATTTCGCTCGATCTGTTCGCGGTTCTTCTTGGCGGCGCGACGGCGCTGTTGCCGATCTACGCGCGCGATATTCTCGATGCGGGTCCGTTGGGTCTTGGCGTGCTGCGCGCAGCGCCTGCCGTTGGCGCGCTGATGATGACCGTGGTGCTCGCGCGCCGTTCGATCCAGCGGCGTGTCGGCATGCGCATGTTTCAGGCCGTGATTGTGTTCGGAGTGGCGACCATCGTGTTTGCGCTATCAACCACGATGTGGCTGTCGGTGATCGCGCTGGCGATCATGGGCGCTGCCGATACGGTCAGCGTCGTGATCCGTTTGTCGCTGGTGCAACTTGCAACGCCTGATCACATGCGCGGACGCGTCGGCGCTGTAAATTTTCTTTTCATCAATGCCTCGAACCAGCTTGGCCAGTTCGAGAGCGGCGTCACGGCCGCACTGATGGGCGCGATGCCCGCCGCCGTGCTCGGCGGCGTCGGCACGGTGCTTGTGGCGCTGCTCTGGATGAAGCTGTTCCCAACTTTGCGCGAGGTCGAGCGGCTGGAGTGACGTGACCCGGCAAGTGAGCCGGATCAGCCGATCTTCTTGCCGAACTTGTTGGATTTCGGAAAACCAGTTGCGAGACGTCCGGCATCCGCGCGATTGCCGCGCCAGTCCGCAAGCTCCTTCATGGTCGAGCTAAAGTCACGGCCTGCGGAGTCCTTCCACGTCATACCATCTTTGGCGACGAACGTCGTTATGTCCGACAATCCACCGCCCTTGTAACGTTGCAGACGCACGCCGCGTCCACGCGCCATTTCCGGCACTTGGTCGAGCGGGAAAATCACCATCTTGTGATTGGTGCCGATCACCGCAACGGTATCGCCCTCCACGGTCGTGATCGCCGACGCTTCGTTCGGCATGGTAACGTTAAGAACCTGCTTGCCCTTGCGCGTGTTGGCGATGCAGTCGTCCTCGTTGACGACGAAGCCCTGCCCGTCATGGCTTGCGACCAGAAACTTGCGGCCGCCCTTACTGACGAACATCGACACGATGCCCGCGTCGCCTTCGAGATCGATGGTCATGCGGATCGGATCGCCGTGACCGCGTCCGCCTGGTAGCTTCTGCGCGTCGAGCGTGTAGAAGCGTCCGTTAGTGCCGAACAGAGTTAGCTTCGAAGTGCTCTCGGCGAAGAAAGAAAAGCCCAGCTTGTCGTCGGTCTTGAACGCCAGATTCGACAAATCCTCGACATGGCCCTTGAGCGTGCGGACCCAGCCCTTGTCGGACACGACAACAGTCACCGGCTCGCGTTCGACCAACGCCTCTTCGATAGCCGCGAGGTCGTGCTCCGGCGCGTCGGCGAATTGCGTCCGGCGTTTTCCGAGCGGTGTCTTGGGACCGAAGGTGTCGCGCACCTTCTTGACGCCCTCGGCAACCTTCTTCCACTGCTCGTCTTCCGAGGCGAGCACGCCCTTGATACCTTTCAGCTCGGCGCGGAGATCCTTGTCCTCGCCGCGGATTTCCATTTCCTCGAGCTTGCGCAAGCTGCGCAGTCGCATGTTGAGGATGGCGTCGGCCTGCACGTCGGTGAGTTTGAACGTCCTGATGAGGACAGGTTTCGGCTCGTCCTCGGTGCGGATGATCTTGATGACTTTGTCGAGGTTGAGATAGGCGATCAGATAACCGCCCAGCACTTCGAGGCGGTTCTCGATCTGTGTCTTGCGATAGTTCGCGCGGCGGATCAGCACGTCGCGGAGATGGTCGAGCCATTCGCGCAGGCATTCTGCGAGGCCGAGCACCTTCGGGATGCGGCCCTTGACCAGCACGTTGAGATTCAGCGGGATCTTGCTTTCAAGCTCGGTCTGCTTGAACAGCGTTTCCATCAGCACTTCAGGATCGACGTTTCGTGACTTCGGTTCGATGACGATGCGCACGTCCTCGGCGGACTCATCGCGGATGTCGCCGACAAGCAGCAGCTTCTTCTCGTTGAGCAGTTCGGCGATGCGCTCAATCAGACGCGACTTCTGCACCAGCCACGGAATTTCGGTGACAACGATATTCCAGGTGCCGCGCGCGCCCTCTTCCTGGCTCCACTTGGCGCGCACACGGAACGAGCCGCGTCCGGTCGCGTACGCCTCGGCGATGCTCTCCTGCGAATCCACCACGATGCCGCCGGTCGGAAAATCCGGACCCTTCACATAGCGCAGCAGGCCGCGGGATTTGGTGGCGGGCTTGTCGATCAAATGCAGCGCGGCGTCGCAAAGCTCGGCGGCGTTGTGCGGCGGGATCGCGGTGGCCATGCCGACCGCAATGCCCTGCGCGCCGTTCGCAAGCAGGTTCGGGAATGCGCCCGGCAGCACGATCGGTTCTTTGGACTGGCCATCGTAGTTGGCGCGAAACTCAACCGCGTCCTCGTCGATGCCTTCGAGCAGCAGCCGCGCAACTTCCGTCATGCGCGCTTCGGTGTAGCGATAGGCCGCAGGATTATCGCCGTCGATGTTTCCGAAATTGCCCTGCCCGTCCACCAACGGATAGCGCGAGGAGAAATCCTGCGCGAGACGCACCAGCGCATCGTAGATCGACTGGTCGCCATGCGGATGGAACGAGCCCATCACGTCGCCAACGATCTTTGCGGACTTCTTGAACGGTGTGCCGGGGTCGAGCCGCAGTAGCCGCATGCCATAAAGGATGCGGCGATGAACCGGCTTCAAACCGTCGCGCGCATCCGGCAGCGCGCGGTGCATGATCGTGGAGAGCGCGTATGCGAGATAGCGCTCCTCGAGCGCCTCGCGGAGTGCAACCTCCTGAATGTCCATCGGCTCAGGTGGAATCAGTCTTTTTCCCATTGGAGGGGGTTAACTCTCCCTGCCTAAATGAACAACATATGAATTATCTGGCCATCGCGCGTTGGCAATTCTTCTGCCATATTTTCCCGTGCTGCCTCATGCGGACGGCCCTGTAGGGACCGTCGCAGCATCCCTGATGCAGCGGAGCGCCGGGCCGGCACCCTGCCGGAGGGCTCCTGACCCTTGGAGGACTATGTTATGCGTCGTTTGATATTTGCGGCACTTGGGGCCGCCGCGCTCGCCAGCGCCGGATCGCTCGCCAGCAGCCGCGCGGAAGCCATGCCAATGGGCAACGTTGGCGCTACCACCGGCCAAGCCGAACAAGTTGCGCTGGTCTGCAACCGGGTGTGGAACGGCTATGCCTGGGTCCGCCAATGCTATCGGACCGCCCCGGAATATTATGCGCCGCGCCCCTACTATGGTTATGGCTACGGCGGATATTATCGCCCGCGTCCGCGCTACTATGGCTATTATTGATCTTCCGAGTTTCGCTCGGATCGACGCGAGCGGGCCGGAGCAATCCGGCCTGTTTTGTTTATTCAGCAGCCGCAGTCGAGCGTGGCCGCATCACCGCGTTGATGAAGCCCTCCCGCGCGTCGGAATGCCCCTGCCCGCGCGGCTCCAGCACATTGCGCAACAGGAATAACCCGGTCAGCCGAAACCCGTCTTCCACGTCCTGTCCGGTCCATCCGTTGATGCCGTCGTCGCTCTCGCGCAGAAACGGCGGCAATCGCAACAGCCGGTCGCGCCAAGGCTCACCGGCTTGACGCGAGACAGCAGCGCCCGATTTCGGCGAGACGTAAATCAGATCGTCCATCGCTCCGCTGGCCGCGCAAGCCGACAGGTCGAGACCGAAGCCAAGCTCGGTCAGCATCGCAAGCTCGAACTTCACCAGCCGCACACCGGCCTCGGACACATCGTCGAAGTCGTTCAGGATCGATTCCAGCATCTCGTAAATGTCTTCGTGCGGGTCGCGCTCCGGCAGCAGCCGTACCAGCGAGGCCAGATGCGTCACGCCATAGATCGCATGAGACGACGCAAACATCGTCGCCGCGCGCAGCCGCGTGCCTTCGATCGCGTAATATCCAAGATGCTCGTCGAGCCGCGCGCGCCAGACCGCGCTCACGGTATTGCCCGGCTGCAGCAGCGGACGCATGCGGGAGCCTGAGCCGCCACGCACCAGCCCGAGATGGCGGCCATGACTGCGCGTCAACAGTTCGACGATGGCGCTGGATTCGCCATGCCGCCGCACGCCTAGCACAATGCCTTCGTCGGTCCATTCCATGGGAAGAGCTTACAGGATTCTACGGGCATGATCCCGAAAAGTGGAAACCGGTTTTCGGATCAGATCATGCCCATAACAAAAGACGCCGCAGCTATTGCCGCCGGAGCCAACCCTGCGCATCTCCGGTGAAGGAACAATAGATCCCGAGGCCGGTCAGGATTGCCGAGAGGATGTCCGCTACGGATTCAATCTGAAGCCCTGCAATTCGCAGGATTTCCATGATCGAAAGTACGGACAGCACGAGCGCCGCAATCAGGATCATTCGCGCCCAATTCTGACGTCGATGGGCGGCCAGCCAGACCAGATACACGAACAGCAGAATCATCGCTGCCGTGAACAGCTTCACGCCCGCGGTCGTTTCCGTGATGTCGTTGAAACTATCGCTGCGAAACATCATCGACAGCGCATCGATCAATAGCGACAGGTACAGCAGCACTTCGAAATAGAAGATGTTGGACGGCAGCTTGACGTCGGGGCCGGTCATTCTTTTGGAAACTCGAGTCCCATCTGGCGATAGCGCTCCGGATCGTCGCCCCATCCGTCGCGCACTTTCACGAACAGGAACAAATGCACGGGCACGCCGACGATCTCGGCAATCTCCTTGCGTGAGTCCGCGCCGATGGATTTGATCGTCGCTCCACCCTTGCCGAGCACGATTTTGCGCTGGCTGTCGCGCTCCACAAAAATCGTCTGTTCGATCCGCACCGACTGGTCTTTGCGCTCAGTCCATATGTCAGTCTCAACGGTGGACTGATACGGTAGTTCCTGATGCAGGTGGCGATAGATTTTCTCGCGCGTGATTTCTGCCGCGAGATGCCGCAATGGCGCGTCCGACATCTGGTCTTCGGGATAATGAAATGGACCTGCAGGCACGTCCTTCGCCAGCGCATGACGCAGGTCGTCCACGCCGTCGCCGGACATCGCGGAGATCATGAACGTCTGGTCGAAAGCGAGGCGCTCGTTGGCCTTCGCTGCAAGCGCAAGCAGCTTCTCGCGCGGCACGAGATCGATCTTGTTGATGACAAGAATTTTCGGATGATTGACGCTCGCGAGTTTATTGAAGATCGCGTCGGCCTCTTCATCGAGGCCCGCACGCGCATCCAGCAGCACGCAAACGAGATCGGCATCATGCGCACCGCTCCAGGCGGTCGATACCATCGCGCGATCCAACCGTCGCTTCGGCGTGAAGATTCCCGGCGTGTCGACAAGGATAATCTGCGCGTTGTCTTCAATCACGATGCCGCGGATCAGCGAGCGCGTGGTCTGTACTTTCTTCGAGACGATGGTCACTTTCGAGCCGACCAGTGCATTGACCAGCGTGGACTTGCCGACATTCGGCGCGCCGATCAAGGCGACAAAACCGCAGCGTGTCTCGTTGGTCTGGTCAGGCATCGTTCCCGCCTGTCACGCCTTCCCGCTTTAACAGCGCCAAAGCGGCAACCTTCTCGGCAGCACGCTTGCTGCCGCCGACACCTTCCGCCGCATCCAATCCCGGCAATTCGACCGCTACGCGAAACTGCGGATCGTGATGCGGGCCGGTGCGCTCGACCTCGCGATAAACCGGCGTCGGCAGGCCTTTGCCCTGCGCCCATTCTTGTAACACAGTTTTGGGGTCACGCAGAGGACGCACAGGCTTGCGCATGCGCTCCACCCAGTTGCGCTCAACGAATTGCGCGGCAGCTGCATAACCACCATCGAGAAACACCGCGCCGATCACAGCTTCGCAGATGTCGCCAAGAACCGAGTTGCGCAAACGCGCACCCGCCCCCGCGCCCACCGAGCCGAGCTTGATCGCTTCGTCCAGCCCGAGCGACTTGGCAACATCGGCGCAGGCCTCACGGCGCACCAGATCAGCCAGCCGCTTCGACAATTCGCCCTCGTCGGCTTTCGGAAACGCGCGATAGAGCATGTCGGACACGATGAGACCGAGCACGTGATCGCCGAGAAATTCGAGCCGCTGATAGCTGTCGGCACGGCTGCGCGCGGACTTCAATGCAGAAACGTGAGTGAACGCCGTGGCGAGCAGCGATGGATCGGAAAACGTATGCCCGATGCGCTGCTCGATAACCTTGGCCGCCGCCTTCGCGCTCGGCCGCCGCGTCGTTTTTTTCGCAGGCTTCGCGGCGGCGCCGGGATTGCTCGCGGCGTCGTCAGGCAACGGGTCAGCTTTTACAAGTGCGGGTTCGCCGCTCATCGCACGATTGAGAAAATGCGATTCCAGCGCACGGCCGCTGGCCAGCGCCAGAATTGCCAGGCCTGTTCGCCTTCGGCGATAGAGAAGAAGATCATCTGCGCGCGGCCGATCAGATTTTCGGACGGCACGTAACCGACGGCGGACAGCACGCGGCTATCGGTCGAGTTGTCGCGGTTGTCGCCCATCATGAAGAAATGGCCGGGCGGCACGGTGTAGACATTGGTGTTGTCGTAGAAACCGTTATCGACGCAATCGAGCGTCTTGTACGTCACGCCGTTCGGCAGCGTTTCCTTCCACTGCTTGACGCGCGCTGTCGCATCGGTCCCGCACGGATCTTCGCCGATAAAGTCCGCCAGCCGTTCGCGCTGCACAGGCTTGTCGTTGATGTAGAGAAGACCTTCCTTGACCTGCACGCGGTCGCCCGGCAGTCCGATAACGCGCTTGATGTAATCGGTGGTGTCGTCCTTCGGCAGGCGGAACACGACGATGTCGCCGCGGTTCGGATCCGAGCCGAAAATGCGTCCATTGAAAATGCGCGGCGACAGTGGGATCGAGTAGTGGCTGTAACCGTAGGAATATTTCGAGACGAACAGATAGTCGCCGACCAGCAGCGTCGCCTTCATCGATCCCGACGGGATGTTAAACGGCTGGAACAGGAAGGTCCGGATCACCAGCGCGATAATGAGCGCGTGAATGACGACGCGGACGGTCTCGCCGACGCCGCCTTCGGATTTGGCCGGTGTTGTCACGCTCATCTGCTTTTTCGAATCCTGGTTTGAAGTGCCCTCGGGACCGAATCTGCCCGGTCGCGGAGGCGAAACGCCGCCCAAATCACCCGCGCGGGTTTTAGACCGTTGTCGCATTGCGTGCAATCAACGGACGCATGAAAACTTGCTAATTATCTGACATTTCGATGAAATTTAGATTTTCAAGTGGTTTTAGACTGGCCTTCGACGCCCTGTCATGACTTGACTGCGGGAACCGCCGAAATGATGACAAAGGCCTGCGCCAGCGGCCAGTCGTCCGTGATGGTGAGGTCTATCCGCGCCTCATGACCCGCGGGTGTCAGAGCTTGCAGCCGCGCCAGCGCCCCGCCGGTAAGTCGCATGGTAGGCCGCCCGCCCGGCAAGTTGACAACGCCCATGTCGCGCCACCACACCCCCTGCCGGATGCCCGTGCCCAGCGCCTTCGAGCAGGCTTCCTTGGCTGCGAAACGCTTGGCATAGGTCGCCCATATCATCTTCGGCATTTTGGAGCGGCGCTCGGCCTTGGCGCGCTCCGCATCGGTGAAGATGCGATCGAGGAATCGGTCGCCGTGACGGCCGATAACTTTCTCGATGCGCGTGATGTCGATGATGTCGGAGCCGATGCCAATAATCATAGAGCGTGAGCCCGCAGCGTCTTGCGGCCGCGATCCATCGCCGCTCGCATATCGCGGATGGTTTGCGCCAGACCGACGAACATCGCCTCGCCCATCATGAAATGTCCGATGTTGAGTTCGACGATTTGCGGCAAGGCAGCGATGGTTTCCGCAGTGACGTAGTCGAGACCATGTCCCGCGTGGACCTCGAGTCCCGCAGATTGCGCAAGCTGCGCACCGGTGACGATGCGCTGCCATTCGATCTCGGCTTTTTGTTTCTGGCCTTCGACCGTCGCGTCGCACCACGCGCCGACATGAATCTCGATCACGGGAGCCTTGAGCTTTGCCGCCATTTCGATTTGCGCGGGATCGGCGGCAATGAACAGCGAGACGCGAATATTTGCGTCGTTCAGCCGCGCGATGAATGGTCCAAGAGCATCGCGCTGACCGACGACATCAAGCCCGCCCTCTGTCGTCACTTCGGTCCGCCGCTCCGGCACCAGACACACGGCATGCGGTTTGGTCGCGAGCGCGATCTGCAGCATTTCTGCTGTCGCAGCCATTTCAAAATTCAGCGGTTTGGAAATTTCCGCTTTCAGCCTTTTCATGTCGTCGTCACGGATATGACGGCGATCCTCGCGCAAATGCGCCGTGATGCCATCCGCACCAGCCGCAATGGCCAGTAACGCGGCGCGTACGGGATCGGGCCAACGACCGCCTCGCGCGTTACGCAGCGTGGCGACGTGATCGACATTGACCCCCAGACGCAGCGGCGGAATGACTGACATGGAAACCTGACGAAGATTAGCCGTTGATGCGATCGACGCTGGCGACGACCGCCTTGGCGCGCAGTTGAGCGATGATACCGTTCAAATGCTTGAGGTCATAGACCTCAAGATCGATGGTCAGTTCCGTGAAATCAGGCGAGCGGCGGCTCATGCTAATATTGTCGATATTGCCGTCATGCTCGGCGATCACGGATGCGACCTGCGCAAGACTGCCCGGCTCGTTGACGTTCTGCACCAACAATCGCGCGGGGAAGCGGCGCGGCGTTGCTTCGTCGGTGTCCCAGCGCACATCCAACCAACGCTCGGGCTCGTCCTCGAAATCCTTCAGCACCGGCGACTGGATCGGGTAAATCGTGATCCCCTCGCCCGGCATGACAATGCCGACGATGCGATCGCCCGGCACCGCGCCGCCATTGGGTGCGAACTTCACCGGCAGATCGCTGTTGATGCCACGGATAGGAATTGCAGTTGCAGCCTTCGTGTCGATCTTCGGCTTTTGCCTGAAAAAGCCGCTTTTCTTGCCGCCGAGCCGCGCCTCTTCCTTGTAGTCGGGATACATCGCACGCGCGACGTCGGACGCCTTCATTTCGCCCCGACCCACCGCCGCCATCACATCATCGATGGACGATCGCGCCAGCCGCGGCAGCGCGCCCTTCAGCTTGTCGTCGGCGTAGCCGATCTTGGCGCGCATAAACAGACGCTCGATGATGCGCCGTCCGAGGCCCGCATACTGATCGCGGACGGCGGTGCGCGTGGCGCGACGGATCGCGGCCTTGGCCTTGCCGGTGACGGCAAGCGATTCCCAAGCGGTCGGCGGCGCGGACTGCGCCTGCGAGGTCATGACTTCAACTTCGTCGCCGTTCTGCAATTCCGACGACAGCGGCGCAAACTTGCCGTTGATCTTGCAGCCTACCGCGCTGTTGCCGACATCGGTATGCACCGCATAGGCAAAGTCGATCACATTGGCGCGCCGGGGCAGCGCGATCAGTTTTCCCTTCGGCGTGAAGCAGAACACCTGATCGTGAAACAGCTCCATCTTGGTGTGTTCGAGGAATTCCTCCGGGTTCGCACTCTCGGACAGAACCTCGACCGTATGGCGCAGCCACGCGAATGCATTGGACTCGCGCTCCAGCCGCTCGGTGGGCGATCCGACGCCGTCCTTATAGAACGCATGCGCGGCGATGCCGTATTCGTTGATGCGGTCCATCTCCTCGGTCCGGATCTGCAGTTCGACGCGCTGCTTGCCGGGGCCGATCACCGTGGTGTGGATCGAGCGATAATCGTTCTGCTTTGGCGTCGAGACGTAATCCTTGAAACGTCCCGGCACCACCGGCCAGGTGGTATGAACGATGCCAAGCGTTCGATAAACTTCCGCGATACTGTTGACGACAATGCGGAAGCCGAAGATGTCGGACAACTGCTCGAAGCCAACAGACTTGCGCTCCATCTTCATCCAGATCGAGAACGGCTGCTTGCGGCGGCCTTTCACGTGCGCCTTAATCCCGTTCTTGGCGAGCTTGGCGGACAGCTGGGCTTCGATCTCGCCGATCAGGTTGCGGTCGCGCGCTTCGAGCACGTCGAGACGTTGCACGACAACAGCATGCGCCTCCGGGTCGATGACCTTGAAGGACAAATCCTCCAGCTCTTCGCGCATTTCCTGCATGCCCATGCGGCCAGCGAGCGGCGCATAGATGTCGAGCGTTTCTTCCGCGATCCTGCGGCGTGACGCCGGCGGCACGAATTCCAGCGTGCGCATATTGTGCAGCCGGTCAGCGAGTTTGATCAGCAGAACGCGAACGTCGTTCGCAATCGCTAGCAGCAGCTTGCGGAGATTCTCGGCCTGCTTGGCTTCGCGTGACACGAGTTCGAGACGCTTGAGCTTGGTCAGCCCTTCGACCAGTGCGCCGATCTGATGACCGAAAATCTGATCGATCTCGGCGCGGGTCGATTCGGTGTCTTCGATGGTGTCGTGAAGCAGCGCCGCCACGATGGTGGCGTCGTCCAGCTTAAGGCTGGTGAGGATCGCTGCGACTTCCAGCGGATGCGAAAAATACGGATCGCCCGATGCGCGTTTCTGCTCGCCGTGCGCCATCATGGCGTAGACATAGGCCCGGTTGAGCAAATCCTCGTCGGTATTCGGATTATAGGCGCGAACCCTGTCCACCAGGTCGTACTGGCGCATCATCTTGGCGCGGCCAGCCTTCTTGATGGACGGAACCTGGGGCGCAGACGGTACCGCCGCGACCTGGTCGGTCGCGCCCTGCATCTGCTGCTGATTGTGGCGCCGGGTCGCCATTCGCTCACTGCCTTGCTAGGCGGAATCTGTGAACAGAACCGCCATTCACAATATCGCCGGGTTGGCCTGTGACCGCAAGCAAGACGGTAAAAATGTCAATAAATGCAAAGGCCCGAACTGCTGTCCGGGCCTTCGGTAACTTGAGCCAAGAAATTGGAAGTTTGGCGAATGATTATTCGTCTTCCTCGGGCTGCTCTTCCGGTGGAGCAAGGCCTTCAAGGCCCTTCAGAAGCTCCTCTTCCGTCATGCGCTCCACAGCCACTTCGGTGTCGTCAGCGTCCACGGAGGCCCCCGCCGAGCCGATGAGCGGCACCGTATCCGGCTCCGGTTCGTCGACCTCGACGAATTTCTGCAGCGAATGGACCAATTCTTCCCGCAAATCCTCGGGCGAAATGGTTGTATCGGCGATTTCCCGCAGCGAAACGACTGGATTTTTGTCGTTATCCCGGTCGATTGTCAGGGGCGAGCCGGAAGAAATCATGCGCGCACGATGTGCCGCCAAAAGTACCAGATCAAACCGGTTGTCGACCTTGTCGATGCAATCTTCAACAGTGACGCGCGCCATCAGATGTCGCTCCGCAATTGGGTCCAAAAATGTGCCGCTATGCGCGCTAGGTATAGCGACCGGCGCCATTCCGCAAGCATGAATTTCACCTGTCGGGTGAAAACTGACAGCCAAAAAAGGCTTTTAACCGCAATCTCCCGCTTGATCCTGACTGAGGGTCAAATAGTCTTATGGACAAGAAATAGCTTCATTGCTTCATCAAGGTTATTACTTAACGTCTTTCGTCATGCCGGTCCCTGCCGGCCACCCTTCTTAATATCTACGACTTTTATTCTCTCTCTCAACCTATGACGAACAATCGAACTTACTGGGAATGCGCGTTGGTATGTACGCGCCAAAAATCTACAACAACAACGATGATGAGAACAAACTGATGCCTTCTGCCACCAACAAGATTGCGTTGTTCATTGACGGCGCCAACCTTTACGCGACAGCGAAGACTCTTGGTTTCGATATCGACTACAAACGGCTGCTTCTTGAATTCCAGAGTCGTGGCACTCTGGTTCGCGCGTTTTATTACACCGCGATTATTGAAGATCAGGAGTATTCATCGATCAGGCCGTTGATCGACTGGCTGGACTACAACGGCTACACGGTCGTGACCAAGGCGACCAAAGAGTTCATCGATCCATCCGGACGCCGCAAGGTGAAAGGAAATATGGATATCGAACTCGCGGTCGATGCCATGGAGCTTGCCGAAAACATTGACCAGATGGTTCTGTTTTCCGGCGATGGCGATTTCCGCTCGCTGGTCGAGGCCGTGCAGCGCCGCGGCGTTCGCGTCACCGTCGTCTCCACCATTGCAAGCCAGCCTCCGATGATCGCAGACGAATTGCGCCGCCAGGCGGATGTGTTTACTGATCTGGTGCAGCTACAATCCAAACTTGGCCGCGATCCGAGCGAACGTCCACCTGCCCGCGACTCGCGCGAACCTCGTCAGCATACGCCGCAGTTCTTGCAGCGGAGCGCGAGTACAATTGCGCCGCGGAGCGATGCCGACGAATTCGAAGATTGAGGACAGAACAAAGAAGAGCCGGCGCGAGAGTGCCGGCCCTTCGGTTTCCCGTTCAGGACAGTCGAATGAGCCTGGGCCGGATTGCCCGCTCTGCCCGCGCCTGAAAGATTTTCGCGATGCCAATCGCGCACAGCATCCTCATTGGTTCAACGCACCCGTCCCCTCTTTCGGACCGGCCGACGCGCAGCTTCTGATCGTAGGCCTCGCGCCAGGCCTTCAGGGTGCCAACCGCACGGGGCGGCCTTTTACGGGCGATTTCGCGGGCGATCTTCTCTACGGCACACTCATCGAACTTGGCTTTGCGCGCGGTCCGTATGAAGCGCGGCCTGATGATGGACTGACCCTCGTCGATTGCCGCATCGGCAACGCCGTGCGCTGCGTGCCGCCTCAGAACAAGCCTCTGCCTGCCGAGATCAACACCTGCCGCACGTTTCTGAAAGCCGCCATCGACGAAATGCCGCGCCTGCGCGCCGTTGTCGCGCTGGGCCGTGTCGCGCACGACTCAACCGTGAAGGCACTGGGCCTCAAGGCGGCTCAGGCACCTTTCGGTCACGGCGCGCAACATGATGCGGGATCGATCCGGCTGTTCGATAGCTACCATTGCTCGCGGTACAATACGAACACGCGCGTTCTAACGCCCGAAATGTTCAGAGCCGTTTTTGCAAACGTGCGCAGCTATCTCGCCTGACGCGGATTCGCCCGCAGCCACGCCAGCACGTCACCGGCATTCCGGTCCGGCGGAAACACCGGATAGAACACGTGGGTGATTTTCGCGTCGTCGATAATCAACGCGAGCCGCTTGATGAGCGTCATCCCGGCCACATCCATCGACGGCAGCTTGAGCGCGCGCGTCATCGCAAGATCGCTGTCCGATAAAATCCGGAACGGCACATGCAGCCGCTCGGCCATCTCGCGCTGATAGGCGTTGTCCTGTGTCGATAGGCCGAATACATGCTGCGCACCAGCGTCTGTCAGGTCCTTGTGCAGATCGCGGAACGCACATGTCTGCGGCGTGCAGCCCCGCGCGCCGGGGATCATGTCCCAGTCGTCCACAAGACTGACCTTGCCCGGCTCGCCTGTTCGCGGATAGGCGAACAGCACCACGCGGCCGGGCAGCGATGACAGCGTCACCTGCGAACCGTCAGTCGCGGATAGCGCGACAGGCGGGATTGTCGTGCCGACGAGATGTTTTGCGGCACCATCGTCGAGCGGCGCTGGAATCTGACTCCAGTCTACGTCCATCAGATTCGGCTGATTCATGCGTTTACCCTTTCGCGCGCAGCAAACGTCCCTTCTCGCGCGCCCAGTCCCGCTTCTTTTCGGTGTCGCGCTTGTCGTGCAGCTTCTTGCCCTTCGCGAGCGCCAGTTGCAGCTTCACCATGCCGCGCTCGTTGAAATACATCTTGAGCGGAATGAGAGTCATGCCCTCGCGCTCGATCGCGCCGATCAGCTTGTTGATCTGCTTCTTGTGCAGCAGCAGCTTACGGTCGCGCTTCGGCTCATGATTGAAGCGATTGGCCTGCGCGTATTCCGGGATATTCGCATTGACCAGCCATATCTCGCCGTCCTTGGAATCGGCATAGGACTCCGCAATCGTCGTCTTGCCGCCGCGCGACGATTTAACCTCCGTGCCTGTCAGCACGATTCCCGCCTCGACGGTGTCCTCGATAGCGTAATTGAACCGCGCCTTGCGGTTCTCGGCGATAACCTTGATTGACGGTTCTTTCTTCTCGGCCATCACGTCCTCAGGATCAGGTCACTCGCGCCCACCAGGGCGCGATGCCTGTTAATGACGCCGCGGGTCGTTGTTACTTCGATTTCAGCGCGTCGCGAATTTCGATCAGCAATTCCTGATCTTTTGTCAGGGCCGCAGGCGCTGCCGGAGCGGCTTCTTCCTTTGCCTTCATCCGGTTCATCAGGCGGATCACCAGGAACAGCACAAAGGCGATGATGACGAAGTTGAGTGTCAGCGTGAGAAAGCTGCCCCATGCAAGCACGGCACCCTGCTTCTTGGCATCGGCGAGATTTGTCGCCGTCACGGTCTTCGAAAGTCCGGTGAAGTAGTTCGAGAAATCCAGACCGCCGGTGACCGCGCCGATCAGCGGCATGATGAGGTCAGCCACCATCGAATTGACGATCGCTCCAAACGCGGCACCGATGATGACGCCAACCGCGAGATCGACCACGTTGCCTTTCAGGGCGAATTTCTTGAATTCCTCGAGCATCGGCACTCTCCGTTTGATGGATTGTTAGTTCAACACGCCCGCATGCACCATCGCTTCGCGGATCACTTTGCCGGTCGGCGGCGTCACCGGCACGAGCGGCAGACGCACCTCTTCATCAACGCGGCCCAGCAGTTTGAGACCATGCTTGGCACCGGCGAGGCCCGGCTCCTTGAAAATAGCGTCGTGCAGCGGTGTCAGCCGATCCTGAATCTTGAGCGCGCCCGCATAGTCACCTTTGAACACGGCCGACATCAGATCGGCACAGGGCTTCGGCGCGACGTTGGCGACCACCGAAATGCAACCGTGCCCGCCCGCTGCCATGTAGGCGAGCGCAGTCATATCCTCGCCGGAAAGCTGGATGAAATCCGGACCCATGGCGTGGCGCTGCTGAGAGACGCGGGCGAGATTGGCCGTCGCGTCCTTTACTCCGGCAATGTTCTTCAACTCGAACAGCCGCGTCATGGTCTCGACCGACAGATCGACGACCGAGCGCGGCGGAATGTTGTAGATGATGATCGGAATCCCGATCGCATCGTTCACCGCCTTGAAGTGATGATACATGCCTTCCTGGGTCGGCTTGTTGTAATAAGGCGTCACCACAAGCACGGCGTCCGCACCCGCCTTTTCGGCGTGCTTCGCCAGCGCGACCGCTTCGCGTGTCGAGTTCGAACCGGCACCGGCGATAACCGGCACCCTGCCCTTGGCTTCCTTCACGCACCATTCCGTCACGAGATTATGTTCTTCGTGACTGAGCGTCGGGCTTTCACCCGTGGTGCCGACGGGAACCAGGCCGTGCGACCCCTGCTCGATCTGCCAGTCCACAAGCGCGCGAAGGCCCGCTTCGTCCAATGCGCCGTTTTTGAACGGAGTCACCAAGGCGGTAAAAGACCCTCGAAAGTTTGCCTTGGCTGTCATTGTCTGTCTCCGACCGCGCGTCTCATACGCCGTAATTTTGTGGTTGATTGATAACGAGTCCCGCAGCCCGATGAAAGTCCCGAGCGGTTCCGGACAAGCGCGGGAGCGCTATGGAAGGCCCGTATCAGCCGCTATTTTGCCGCGGTGTTGCGGCAATGTTCCTATCCTATCATATTTGATGTTTTGTCCACCTATTCAATGGAATACCCCCACATCTTTCCGAAGTTTGTCAAAGGCCGCGATGAGATGGATCGCGAACTCTGGAAAGTAAGGTACTAGAGAGGCGAAGGCATTTGAATGATTCGCCCCATAGGACATCTGTGACGCGATTGGCTCCTTCATCCGCGAATTCCAAATCGGCAAGGTCGGCTGGATTGCGCCGCCTGCGCACCGCGATGCTCGGAGCGACCGCGCTCGCATTGATTGCGACTACGGCATCAGGCGTTCCGCTGCCGAAGCCAAGACCGATCCCGCGCAATGTGACGCCGCAGACCACACCGGCAACGCCTGCGCCCTCCTCGCTGCCCAAGTCCGCGAAAGCTGTCCCCGATGCACCGGCCGCGAAAGCGCCGGAACGTCTTGCAGCCCGCCCCGCGCCCCCGAAAAAACCGTCCGCGCCGCTGGCGATGTCATCGACCTCCTCAACGTCGAAGGCCGATAGCGATACGCTCGAACAAGTCATCGAACTCGTCCGCAAAAAGAAACCGCTCGACGCGACGCAACTGCAAGCCTCGATCGGCGATCCGGTCGCGCGCAAGCTCGCGGAATGGATCATTTTGCGCAGCGACGACAACGGCGCGAATTCGGATCGCTATCGCGCGTTCATCACCGAAAATCCAAGCTGGCCGAGTCAGGGGCTTCTGCGGCGGCGCGCGGAAAATGCGCTGTGGGACGACAAGCGCGACGATAGTGTCGTGCTGTCGTTTTTCGGAAACGAGCCGCCGATTTCCGCGAAGGGTCGTTTCGTTCTTGCGCGCGCGATGCTGGCGCGTGGCGACCGGGCAAGCGCGGAACGCCTGGTGCGCGAAGCGTGGCGTAACGACCCATTCTCCGGCGATACCGAGGAAACCGCATTCGACAAGTACGGTTCGCTGCTGACAGCAGGCGATATCAAGGCCCGGATGGATATGCTGCTTTACAGCGGTGACAACGCCGAAGCCGGGTTGCGCTCCGCCAAGCGTCTGGGCAGCGGTCATGTCGCGCTCGCGAAAGCGAGAACCGCGCTGAATAAAAAGGCATCGAACGCAAAGGCCCTGCTCGATGCCGTCCCGAGCGATCTGCACAACGACCCGCTTTATCTTTTCAGCCGGGCGCAATGGCTGCGCCGCGAGGATAAATTTCAGGAAGCCGCGCAGGTGATGCAGCGCGCGCCACGCGATCCCTCGCGGCTGGTCAATCCCGATGAATGGTGGATCGAACGGCGGCTGCTGTCGCGCAAGCTGCTCGACAGCAATGAGCCGCGCACGGCCTATCTCATCGCGCGCGATGCCTCGCTTCCGGCGCGCGACATCTACAAGACGGAATCGGAATTCACCGCCGGCTGGATCGCGCTGCGCTTTCTCAACGATCCCAACCTCGCCGCCCAGCACTTCGCGCGCATCGGCGTCGACAGCGTCAATCCGACGGCGCTCGCCCGCGCCGGTTACTGGCAGGGCCGCGCGGCGGAAGCTGCTGGACGTTCTCAGGAAGCCCGGCAGGGCTACGAGGCGGCGGCGGCGCAATCCACAAGCTATTACGGGCAGCTTGCGCGCGCCAAGCTCGGACTGCCGCAGATCGCGCTCAACGGCGTGCCGGGCCGTTCGCGCAACGGCGAGCGGCTGGAAGTCGTTCGTGCGGTCGACCTGCTCTACGCGATGGACGAGCGCGAACTCGCCATTCCAATCCTTGCAGATATGGGCGAGCGGGCCGACATGGACGCCCTGCTCGGCCTTTGCGAGCTGACGCAGCGCTACAACGACGCGCGCGCCATGCTGATGGTCGGCAAGGCTGCGCTCAATCGCGGCATGCCATTCGATCACTACGCGTATCCAGTGATGGGTATCCCACCTTACAAAGACATCGGACCAGAAGTCGAAAAGGCCATCGTCTTTGCCATCGCGCGGCAGGAGAGCGCGTTCAATCCGACTGTCGTCTCGCCCGCTCAGGCTTACGGGCTGATGCAAGTGACGCCCGGCGCGGGCAAGTACGTCACCAAGAAATACGGCGCGACCTTCGACCTCAACAAGCTCAAGAACGACCCCTCTTACAATGCCACGCTCGGAGCAGCCGAACTTGGCGGCCTGATCGAGGATTATCGCGGGTCGTACATCATGACCTTCGCGGGCTACAATGCCGGGCGCGGCAGCGTTCGCAAATGGGTCGAGCGTTATGGCGATCCGCGCGATTCCAAGGTCGATGCCGTCGATTGGGTGGAGCAAATCCCCTTCGCGGAGACTCGGAACTATGTTCAGCGCATCATGGAAAATGTACAGGTCTACCGCTCACGCTTCGGCGGCGGCAGCAAGCTGCTGATCGAGGCGGATTTGCGCCGCGGAGCTTCGGCGGAATAGACCTGAGCCAGCATCCAAAACACCATGATCGTCATCACCGGGCTTGACCCGGTGATCCATCTCAAGAAAACTTTTCGCGACAAGGATTGCCGAGACATAGGCGAGAGCGACGCGATCCTTCAAACGGCTATGGCCCGCAATGACAATCCGAAAGGATTGCGTCTCACCGATCTTGAGGAAACTTCATGTCAGCGCAATTTCAGGACGTTTACTGCCAGTCCGCCGATGGGCTGCGGCTTCACGCGAAAACAATCGGCCCGAAAGGCGGTCGTGCTCTACCGGTGTTCTGCATTCCCGGCCTGACGCGCACCACCGACGACTTCAACGAGATCGCCACCGCGCTTGCGGCAGATTCCAAGACTCCGCGTCATGTCGTGGCGATCGACCTGCGTGGACGCGGCCTGTCAGACTACGATCCCGATCCTGCGAAGTATTCGATCCCTGTCGAGCTCGGCGATGTCCTAACCATGGCGGCATCGCTCGGCATCACCCGCGCCATCATGCTCGGCACCTCGCGCGGCGGCCTGATCTCCATGGCGCTAGCGGCCACTCAGCCGAAATTGATGGCCGGCGCCATTATCAACGACATTGGCCCGGCCCTCGAAATGACGGGCCTGATGAAGATCAAGGGCTACATCGCCAATCCGCCCCCACGCAACACGTGGGATGAGGCCATCAGCGGCCTAAAGGGAATGTTCGGGAGCGTGTTCCCATCGCTAACCGACGCAGACTGGATGACGTGGGCGCATCGCGCATTCCGGGAAAAGGCCGGCGGCGGCCTTGAGCGGACCTACGATCTCAAGATCTCGCAGACCCTAGCCGAACTAGACCCAAACACGCCACCGCCGCCGATCTGGGAACTGTTCGATGCGATGGCTGGGATGCCGCTGATGCTCGTTCACGGCGGCCTGTCGGACCTGCTGTCACCGCAGGGCGTTCGGGACATGGTCGCGCGCCGCCCTGATATCGATCTGGTGGAAGTACCCGATCAGGGCCACGCGCCCCTGCTGGCCGACCAACCGACCATCGACCGCATCATCGCTTTTTGCGCGCGCTGCGACGGGTAGCAAGCGATAGTCCCGTTACCTGAGGAGCGAGCTTCTCGCGAGCCTCGGAGGGCGGCGGCCTCGTTATCCTTCGAGCTTACCGCAAGAGCGGTTCGCACCTCAGGATGACGCTGAACTTCGGTAATTCGAGACGATACAGGACAAAGAAAAACCCCCGGCAGTTTCCTGCCGGGGGTTCTTTGCATTTCAGATGATCACGCCGTGAGGCGATGACGATCAGAAGCTGCGGAGGACGCG